>Ga0209577_10000022_pt1 | contig 125281 bp, 120 predicted proteins | sample GraSoiAngelo_109_FD_185874 | JGI IMG/M metagenome (GOLD analysis project Ga0209577, IMG submission 185874) | Grasslands soil microbial communities from the Angelo Coastal Reserve, California, USA - 14_0903_12_20cm (SPAdes) (version 2) | ecosystem: Environmental > Terrestrial > Soil >... | reverse complement strand
CCTCCCGCATCGCGACGCGGGCGGTGGGATGCACGCCCTCCTCGAACTCTTCCGCCATGTAGCCGACGCGCAGGCTGGAGAGCCGCCGGAGGCCGCCGCGGCTCATCTGAAACCCGCGTCCGGCCGAACCGGGATCGCGCGGGTCCGGACCGGCGATCGCCTCCAGCACGAAGCCGCAGTCTTCCGCGCTCCGGCACATCGGTCCGATCTTGTCCATCGTCCAGGACAGGGCCATGGCCCCGTGCCGGCTCACCAGCCCGTACGTCGGGCGCAACCCGGTGACCCCGCAGTTGGACGACGGCGACAGAATCGATCCGGAGGTCTCCGAGCCGAGGCCGAACGGCGTGAGCCCGGCCGCGACCGCGGCCCCCGTCCCGCTGGACGACCCGCCCGACCAGTGGTCGGGGTTCCAGGGATTCCGGCACGGGCCCTGGAGGGACGCCGACGGATACCGGTACCCGCCCCCGCCGGCCAACTCGATCATCGCGAGCTTGGCGACCAGCACCGCGCCCGAGCGCCGGAGCGACTCGATGACGGCCGCGTCGTAGTTGAAGACCTGACGGGCGTACGGGGGGGCGCCCCAGGTCGTCGGCGCGCCTCTGGCCGCGAGGAGATCCTTGGCGCCGTAGGGGATGCCCAACAGGGTCCCCCGGTCGCGCCGGTCCCGGAGCATCCGATCCGCCGCGTGCGCCTCCTTGAGCGCCCGCTCGGGCAGGAGGCTGGCCACCGCGTTGTAGTCCCGGCCGAACGAGGCCAGGCGATCGAGCGCCGTGCGCGTGAGGTCCACCGCCGAGAACTCCTGCCTCTGGAGCCCCGCGCTGAGCTCGCTGATCGTCAAGAAGAGGGGATTGTCCATCGCCTACGGCCTGAAGACGAAGGCCGGCTCGGTGGCGAACGGCACCTTCGCGTCGTTCAGCGCGTCGCTCGCCTCGGCCTGGGACTTGAGCACCTCGCGCAGCTCGCGCGCGGGGGAGGGATGGCCGCGCGCTTTCCGCCTGCGGTGAGCGGGAGGCCGTGGGCGCCTTCGCACTCGACGGCCTGGTCGTCTCGGCACGCTCTCTCAGTACCACGAAGGCCGGCCGTTCTCCTGGACCGCGGGCGCCCGGGCGACCCGCGCTACCCGCGCCGGCGGCGGTCCCACACCTCGGGATTGACCAGGCGCGGAGGGCGCTCGTCCGCCAGCACCTGCAGGACCTGCTCGGCCGCGGAGAGCGACAGCCGGCGGTTCGTCTCGTGGCTCAGCCCGGCGATGTGCGGGGTGACGATCACGTTCTCGAACGCGTAGAGGGGATCCGGATCGTTCGGGGGCTCGGGATCGAAGACGTCGATGCCCGCCCCCGCGATCCGCCCGTCGCGGAGCGCGTTGGAGAGCGCGCCCGGATCCACGACCCCGCCCCGCGCGCAGTTGATGAGATACGCCGTCGGCTTCATCACCGCCAGTTCGCCCACGCCGATGACGTGGCGGGTCCCCTCCGTCAGCGGCGTGTGCACGGTCACGAAATCCGCATCGCGCAGCAGATCGTGGAGGTCGCGGCGGCGCTCCACCCCGGCGGCCGTGAACACCCCGTCCTCCAGGAATGGATCGTACCCCAGCACGCGCGCGCCGAACGCGGCCGTGCAGATGCCCGCCACCCTCCGGCCGATGAACCCGAACCCGACGACGCCCACGGTCTTGCCCGAGAGCTCGGTGCCGAGGTCGGCGCCGAGCAGCCGCTCCCGGCAGGCCCACCCCTTCCGCCGCAGCCGCCGATCGCCCATCACGATCCGCCTGGCGAGCGCGAGCATCAGGCCGACGGCGTGCTCCGCCACCGGGTTCGGACCGATCCCCGCGTTGTTGACGACGGGGATCCCGGCCGCCGTCGCCGCGGCGATATCGATGTTGTCGACGCCCGCGCCCGCGGTGCCGATCACCCGCAGTCGCGGCGCCGCCGCGATCAGATCCTTGGTGATCCGCGCCGGCAGGCGGACGATGAGCCCGTCGGCCGACCCCAGCGCCTGGGCCAGGCGCCTCGGGGGGGACTCGGCGGGAACGATCTCGATCTCCGCCCGGGCCGCGAGCAATTCCTGGCCGGACGGATGGAGCATCGGGTTGAGCAGCACGATCCTCGACATGGGTCCCCCCTTACCGTCGTTTCCAACCTCTGCGTGCTGTTTGCCCCACTCTGGTCTGGAGTCCCCGAAGGGGGCAACATCTGCCAGCCGTTTGTTCTAATTCGGTTTGGAGCCCCTGCAGGGGGAAACCGCCCCCATTCGCGCGAGGGCCTCGAGCGTCTCGCAGAGCGGAAGACCGACGATGTTGGTGTAGGACCCTTCGATCCTCCGCACCATGCCGGCGGCCCGGCCCTGAATCGCATAAGCGCCGGCCTTGTCGAAGGGGCGCTCGGCGGCCACGTAGGCGGCGATCTCCTCATCGCCAAGTGGACGAAACCACACCCGCGTCGTCACCGCCTCGACATCGATCCGGTCCACCGAGGCGTCGTACACCGCGTACCCGGTCACGACGTCGTGGACCTCCCCCGAGAGCGCCCGCAGCATCCGCTCGGCGTCGGCCGCATCGCGCGGCTTGCCCAGCACCTCCCCGCCCAGCACCACCACCGTGTCCGCGCCGATGAAGAAGCGCCCGGGATGCGACGCCGCCACCGCTCGGGCCTTCGCCGCGGCCAGCCGCCGGACGTGCTCGTCCGGAGTCTCCCCCGGGCGCCGCTCCTCAGGGATGCCGCTGGGGATCGCTTCAACCACGATGCCGGCGGAGGCGAGGAGCTCCGCCCGCCGGGGCGACGCCGACGCGAGCACGATCTCAGCGGTGGGCCGGCGCACGGTCGCTTTTGCTCACACGACCGGCGCGCCCGGGAGACGCAGGGTGCGGGCGAGCTGCGCCACCTGCGCGAGCGCCTCGGGCAACGTCAGCCGGCGATAGTCCAGGTCCGCGACCAGGAGCCGGATCCCAAGGGCTTCGTACCGCGCGGCGAGGTCGGACGTCAGGGGGTGACTCACCCCTGGACGGGCGGTGAGGAAGAAGTCTGAGACCGAGCGCCCGGCCCGCGCCGCCCACTCGCGGAGCCGCCCCAGCCGTTCGGCGACCTGCTCGGGCAGAAGATTGAGAGGATGCCACCCGTCGCAGACTTCCGCCACACGGCGCAGCGCGGCATCGCTCTCGCCTCCCCCCAGGACCGGCAGCCGGGCGCCCTGCGCCGGCTTGGGATCCAGCCCAAACGGCGGCAGCCGGTAGAACCGTCCCTGGAAGCTCACGGGGTCCGGTCCCCAGCAGGCCTTGAGGATGCGGATCGCTTCCTTCATGCGCGGCCCCCGATCCTCGAACGATTGCCCCAGAAGATCGAACTCCTCTTTGAGCCACCCCGCGCCCACGCCGAGGATCATTCGGCCGCCGGTGAGGAAGTCCAGGGTGGCCACCGCCTTGGCCACGATCAGCGGAGGCCGCAGCGGAAGGATCAGGACGGAGGTGCCGAGCCGGACCCTGCGGGTCACCGCGCCCACCCAGGTCAACGCGGTGAACGCATCGAGGTACGGGATGGTCGGCGGCCAGGGGGGCTTCCGGTCGGGCCGGTACGGGTACGGGCTCGCCGACTGTTCGGGGAGGGCGATATGATCGGTGACCCAGAGCGACGTGTACCCGACCGCTTCCGCCAGCGTGGCGACCGCCATCAGGGCGTCGGGCGCGGCCAGCGGCCCCGCGGACGGCAGCGTGATCCCGTACTCCACGCCCGGGGTGTTGGCGCAGGGGCGGGGAATGTCCTCCCAGGGAGGGCCCCACGCGGTCCCGGCGAATTGGGCAACATCTGTTGACCGACCACGCCGCAGCGCTCGATACCATCCGCCGCGCCTACGGGGTCGCCGTACGCGACCTCAGAGCGTGCTACAACCCCGACGGCATCGTCGCGGGGCGTCTCCACTTCAACGCCTACTGGGCGCGGGACGGCTTTTGGGCGGTGTTCGGCGCCCTCGCGCTGGGGGACCACGGCCAGGCGCGCGCGGAACTGGAGACCTTCACGAAGTATCAGTTTCCTTCCGGCAAGTTCCCGGTCCGGGTCGAATTCGTGGGGCATCATTTCACCGGCTACAATACGCTGCGGTCTCGCCCGAAAGTGGTCGGCCGGGCCGGAGGAATTTTCGCCGACCCGATCGATCCCACCGCGCTCTACCTCATCGCCGCCCGGGAGTACCTGCAGCGCACGGGCGACATGTCGTTCTGCGAACGGTTCGACCCCGTGATGGACCGGGCGATCCGCTGGCTCGGCCGCCACGATCATGACGGCGACGGCCTGATCGAGTCCTACTGGCTCGCGGACTGGATGGACTCGATCATCAAGCGGAACAAGGTCTTCAACCTCAATGTGATCTACCTGGAGGGGCTGCGGGCCTACGCCTGGCTCAAGGACATGAACGGCCGCGCCGCGGAGGCCGAGGAGATCCGCCGGACGTCCGCGCGGGTGCTCGAGCGGCTGCAGATCTTCTGGGCCGGCGAGTACTTCAGCGACTGGCTCTACCGCTCCAGGCGGGGGGGATTCTCATCCGACGGCAACGTCCTCGCCATGCTCTTCGGCCTCGCGACCGGCGACCAGGCGCGGCGCATCCTCGCCTACATCCGGGACCAGGCGCTCGACCGCACCACCCCGCTCCGGGTCTGCCACCCCGTGTATTCGCCGTGGCGGGTCTTTCCGGTGTACTACCTGGCCGGCATCCCCGACTACCACCGGACGCTGATCTGGCCGTGGCTGGGCACCCTCTGCGCGGTCTCCAAAGCCCGGCAGGGGGACCGGGAGGGCGCCTTTGCCGACCTCGCCCGGATCGGGGAATGGTACCTGCGCTACAACGCGGTGAACGAGGTGTACGATGCCGGCGGCACGCCGGTGACCCGGCGATTCTACACCGCCGAAGTTCCGTTTGCCTGGAACGCCGGGGTCTATATCTACGCCGTCCACGAACTGGGACTGGCCGGCGGGTTCAGCGTGTAGCGATGCCGGCGGCCCTCAGGCTTCTTGAGGCTGGCGCAGCTCGACACCGGCCCAGGCCAGCCACACGACGTCGAAGACGATGGTGCCGAGGAACACGGGGAACGACGCCGAAGCGAACACGCCCGCAAGGTTCAGGAGTCCCGCAATGACCCCCACCCAACCCACGATAGGATTGAGGGCGGCGGTCTCGATGACCGCCCATCCGGCAATGAGCAGCGCGGCCCCCACGAACCCACTCCCAAGCACCTGGGCGCCCCCGGCCGCCGCGTGGAGGGCGAGCCAGGCATGGCCTGCCCCCACCTGATCTTTCACCGCGTAGTCGGCGAGTTGAAGGCCGCCCTTCCACTGGAGCAGGGAAGAGAGCGCATACCCACCCAGCCCCACCGTGACGAAATAGAGAATGGTGGCCGCTCTGGTTGGGGCCCCCGCCTTGAGCCGGTGTGAGAGGCCAATCGTAAACACGATCCCAGGAGCGGCGGCAAGGGTACCAACGATGCCCACCAGCCTCCACAGACCGCGCTTCAAGGCGATCATGGCCAGTGCCTGGGCGGGATCGCCGGCCGTGTGCGGATCCATCCCCATGGCCATCGTGAGGATCAGGAACAGCACAAGCAGGACGGCGCCCACGATGCCCGCCGTGCCGCCGTTTCGCTGAGTGGCGTCCACTCCGCACCTCCCTGGGATGCGCTGAGGAACGAGATTCACCCGACACCGTACGGCATCGTCCCGTCTCGCCCCTGCCGGGCGGTCGTCAAGACATCCGGATGTCGAGCCAGCCGTAGGGCGTCACCCGGACCTGGTCGCCCGCGCGCACCACCACCGTCGTCGTCGCGGACTCGAAGATCGCCGGCCCGCCGACCTCGACCTTGGGTGTCAGGCTATCCCACCGGTAGACCGGAACCTCGGTCCACGCGCCCAGATAGGCGCGCCGCCGCTTCGCCGGGGCCGCCGCCCCGGCGGCGGGCACGCGCGGTTCCACCGGGGTGACCGGGAGCGCGCCGACGATCGTCAGGCGGGCATTGACCAGCACGACGTCCTGATCCTCGGCGCTGTAGGTATAGAGCGCCTCGTGGCGGCGCCGGAACCGCTCGACGACCTGATCGATCAGATCCGGCGCGTCCATCGCCAGGCCGTCGAGCGGCACGCCGATCTCGTAGATCTGCTCTCCATACCGCATGTCCAGCGACTTCCGGAAGAGGGGCGCGCCCGTCGCCGCCTCCCCGAGACGCATCCGCCCCTCGGCCTCCATCTCCGCAAAGAGACGGCCGAGACCGGCCGCCCCCACCCGGTGCACCTCCCCGACCTGCGTCCGCACGAGCTCGTACCGCAGATCGGTCGCGAGCATCCCCCAGGCGGAGAGCACCGCGGCCACACGGGGGATGACCACGCGGCCGATCTCCAGTTGACGCGCGACCTGGGTGATGTGGAGGCCGGCCGCTCCGCCGAACGCGAGGAGGGTAAACCGGCGGGGATCGACCCCGCGCCGCACCGAGACGATCCGGATCCCCTCGGCCATGGCGGTGTTGACGACCTTGTGGATCCCCTCGGCGGCGTCGACGGCCGAGCAGCCGAGTTGGCCGGCGACCTGTTCCACCGCGCGCTGTCCGGCCCCGGCGTCCAGCGGCGTGCGGCCCCCCAGGAAGTTCGCCGGGTCCAGGAACCCCAGCACCACACTGGCATCGGTGACGGTCGCGGCGGACCCGCCCCTGCCGTAACAGGCCGGCCCGGGCACGGCGCCGGCGCTCTGCGGTCCGACGTGGAGGATGCCGCCGGGGTCCACGCGGGCGATCGAGCCGCCGCCGGCGCCGAGCGTGTGGATGTCGAGGCTGGGAAGCGCCACCTTGTGCCCGCCGACGACCTTGTCGCCGGTGGTGGGGGGCTCGCCCCCTTCGAGCAGAGCGATGTCGGTGCTGGTGCCGCCCATGTCGAACGTGATGAAGTCGCCCCCCCCGAGGAGGCGTGCGCAGTACCGGCTCCCCGCCAGGCCGCCGGCCGGGCCCGACAGGATCGCCCCGGCCGCGAGCCGCACGGAGTCCTGGATCCCCGCCACCCCGCCGTGCGACTGCATGATGAGGACGTCGCCGCGGTACCCGGCGTCCGTGAGCCGCGTCGCCAGCATCCCGAGGTAGCGGGACAGGGCCGGCCCCACGTAGGCGTTCACGACGGTCGTGCAGACCCGCTCGTATTCCTTGATCTGGGGGAGGACGTCGGAGGAGACGGAGATGTAGGCGGCCGGCATGCGCTCGGCCACCCTCCGCCGGGTCGCGGCCTCGTGACGGGGGTTGCGGTAGGCGTGGAGGTAACAGATCGCGACCGACTCCACCCCCGCCCGCTCGAGCGCGCGGATCCCCGCCTCGACGGAGGCCTGGCTCAGCGGAACGGCGGCGGTCCCGTCGAACCGGATGCGCTCGCGGATCCCGATCCTGAGCGCTCTGGGGACCAGCGGGACGGGCGGCGGCATCCGGAGGTTGTACCGGTCCTCCTTCAACCCCTCGCGCATCTCGAGGACGTCGCGGTGGCCCTCGGTGGTGAGCAGGCCGACCCGCGCGCCTTTCCGCTCGACCAGGGCGTTCGTGGCGACCGTGGTCCCGTGGACGAGCCGGTCGGTCTCGGCCAGCAGCGCGGCCAGATCCCGCCCCAACTCGCCGGCGAGCAGCCCCAGCCCTTCGAGGATGCCGCGCGAGGGATCGTCGGGGGTGGACGCCGATTTGGTCAGGGCCACCCGTCCGGCCTCATCGACCGCGACGAGGTCGGTGAACGTCCCCCCGACGTCGATGCCGATCCGAAACATTGACCGTCCCGAGTCGCGGCTCAGCGCCGCCCGCGCCGCGGCCGGCTCACCGCCCGCGCGCGTCTCCCGGCGACGAACCCGTTGTCCAGGTCCGCGGCCCGCGCCGCGGGATCGCGCTCCGCCGGATCGCCGTAGCCGCCGCCCCCGGAGGACTCCACGAGAAAGACGTCCCCGGGGCGAACCGGAATCCCGACCTCCTTGGTCGCAAGCCACCGGGATCCCGAGCGGGAGACCAGCCGGTAGCGATGCGGGAGGCCGTCCTTGCCGCCGAACAGTCCGTACGGGGCATGGCGGACCCCATCACCCGCGGTGTTGGCGCGCGCCGGCTCATCGGTCTCCATCTTCATCGACAAAATTGACCCGACCCCGCCTCGAAAGCGCCCGGCCCCGCCCGAGCCCGGCCGGAACTCGTGCCGCCCGAGGAACAGCGGGAACCGCACCTCGGTGACCTCCACGCTGCCGAACTTGATGCCGCCGGCCGCCTGTCCCTCCCCCGCCGACGGCCAGCCGTCCCCGGCGGCCGACGCGCCGCCGCCGGGCCGGGCGTGGAACATGTGCCAGATGAACGGCCGCCGCGTCCGGGGATCGACCCCGCGGATGGAGATCCGGAACCGGCGTCCCCATCCCGCGATCGCGCGCTCCGGACACGCCCCGGCCAGCGCCTTGATCACCGCCTCGGCGATCTCCTGACCGCAGTGGTTCGTCGAGAGGGTCACGGGCGCGGGGGGATGCGGCCACACGATGGTCCCCTGCTTGAGCTGCACGGTCAGGGGGCGGAACGTCCCGTCGTTCTTCGGAATGTCGGGGTCGATCAGGTAGGCCAGGGCCATGTGGACCGCCGACATCGTGTTGGGGTACGACGAGTTCACGAATCCTTCGACCTGGGGATCGCTCTCGGTCAGGTCGACCGTCAGCTGGTCTCCGGCCTTTCGCACGGTCGCCCGGATGGCGATGTCGGTGGCGCCGTGGCCGTCGTCGTCCAGCACGGCCATCCCGCGGTAGACCCCGTCCTTCCACGCGCGGATGCAGGCGCGGGTCTGACGCTCGGTGCTGTCCAGGATCTCCCCGACCGCCGCCGCCACCGTATCGACGCCGTGCTCGTCCACGAGGCGGAGCAGACGCCGCTCCCCGAGCCGGGCGGAGCCGATCGACGCCCGCAGGTCGCCGAGGAAGTCCTGCGAGTGGCGCACGTTGGCCGCGATCATCTGCATCACGTCCTTGCGCAGCTCGCCGGCGTCGTAGAGCTTGAGGGGCGGGATCCGGATCCCTTCCTGCCAGATCTCGGTCGCCGCGGGGTTGTAGGCGCCGTGCGTCGAGCCCCCGATGTCGCTCTGGTGGGCGCGGTTGATCGACCAGAAGGCCAGATGGCCGTGCGCGAAGACGGGGAGGAGCACCGTCAGGTCCGGGAGGTGGTTGCCCCCGTGGTACGGGTCGTTCAGGAGGAAGAGGTCGCCGGGCCGGAGGCCGCCCTCGAAGTCCTCGAGGACGGCCCGCACCGCCCACGGGAGCCCGCCGACGTGGATCGGCACGTGCTCCGCCTGCGCCACCAGCCGGCCCTGCCCGTCGCACAAGGCGGTCGAGAAGTCCCGGCTCGAATTCAAGATCTGGGAGTAGGCGGTGCGCAGCATCGCCTCGCCCATCTCGGCCACAATGGCGACGAAGCGGTGCTGCACCACAGAGACCGTGATCCGGTCGAGCATCGGGAGTGACCCTGTGTTGGACTGGGCTCGATGAATGGTTCCGCTCCCGGCCCGCTTCTCCTTCGCCGCGCGGACCAACTATGCTAGGATGAAGGACATGCAGGCATCTCCGCCACCGCTCTGGCGCGCCGCGGCCACCGCTGCGGCCCTGGTGGTCACCCTCGGGCTGCCGAGCGAGAGGACCGCGGCCCAGCCGCCTCTCCCTGAGGAGGTCCGCTCCCGCGTGTCGGCGGCGAGCGGGACCATTTCCGGCACCGCGGACGCCGTGTTCAAGCTGTGGATCGAGAAGCCGGTGAGCGGGCGGCCCAACTGCGTGTTCAGCGGAACGCTGCGCCTCGACCAGGGGCGCCAGACGCTCAGCGTCGGGGAGGTGACGGCCGGCACGTTCTGCGGCGCCATCAACCAGTACGTCGTCGGCCGGCTGTTCGAATCCAGCGAGCCGGTGGGGACGTTTCTGTCGAGGTTCGACCTCACCGTGCTCGGGGAGAAGCTCGTTGACGATGACCGGTACTATCTGGTCCAGGGCAAGGCCCGGGATCCCAACAACAATCCCCGGGGACTGATCGTCTGGATCGACTACGATCGAGGCCTGGTGATCGACGGGACGCTCCAGTACACGTGGGGGCGCGTCGATGTCGAGCAGCGGTACTCCCTCATGCACGGGATTTGGGTGCTCACCGAGCAGGTGCTGCACTCGACCCGGTTCGATGCGTCCCTCAAGGCCGAATACACCAATTTCCGCTTCGCCTCCCCGTAAGTCTACCCGCCCATGATCTCCTGCTGACCGGCCTCCAGCCCGAGATATTTCGGGATCGGGGCGGGCCCCGGGACCTCGGGCGAGGGGGGCGGCTCCCGGCGCGGCGCGGGCGGGGTCAGCCCGGCCAGGTCATCGGGGCGGACCGGGGCCCGATGGAGGTCGCGGCCGGTCGCGTCGCGCAGCGCGGCCAGGATCGCCGCGGTCGAGACGACGGTCGACGGCTCGCCCGCCCCCTTCGCGCCAAACGGGAGCCCCGGCTCGGGCTCCTCCACGAGCGCGGCGAGGACGGGCGGCATATCCAGGATCGTCGGGATCAGATAATCGGTGAACGACGCGTTTTCGATCAGCCCGTCGTGGAGCCGCACTTCCTCCATGAGGGCCAGCCCCAACCCCTGCGCGGTTCCGCCCTCGATCTGGCCGTAGACGCTCTGGGGGTTGAGCGCGCGGCCGACGTCCTGCGCCGTCGCGATCTGGACGACGCGGACCAGCCCGAGATCGGCGTCCACGTCGACGACGGCGCGCTGCGCGGCAAAGGCGAACGCCACATGGGGGTCGCCCTGTCCGGCCGCATCGAGCGGACGCGTCCGGCGGTGATGGTAGACCCGCGTCGCCTCGATCGGCTCGTCCAAGAACCGTTCCAGCGGCGCCAGCGGCGCCCCGCCGGCGCACACCTGCCCGCCCTCGATCCCGAGATCGCCCGAGAGGCGCGTCCCCTCCCCGGCCGCCTGCCGCCGCACGCGGGCGAACAGCGCCTCGCGGACGGCGAGGCACGCCAGCTGGACCGCGCCGCCCGACATCATCGTCTGCCGGGACGCCGACGTCGATCCCGCGGATCCGATCCGGGTGTCCGGCGGCTGGATCACGACGGATTCGACGCCCAGTTCGGTGCGGACGATCTGGACGAGCACCGTATGGATCCCCTGCCCCACCTCGGCCGCCGCGCACTCCACCTCGGCCCGGGGCCCGCCCGGGCCGGCGGCGAGCCGGACGCGCGCCTCGGAGGAGTCGTCGAACCCCTCGCTGTATCCGAGGTTTTTCCATCCGACCGCGAACCCGACGCCCCGCCGCAGCCCCTCTCCCCGCGACACGTTCCCGGCGCCGCCCGGGTAGGCGCGGCCTTCTCCCCCGGCCCGGGGACCGCGGGGCGCGGGGTCGGGCATCGGCAGGGCGGCGCAGCGCCGGATCACCTCCCGAACGGGCGCGCTCCCCTGCACGAGCTGGCCGGTGGCCAGGAGCGACCCCGTGGACAGCGCGTTCTGAAGGCGCAGGTCGATGGGGGCCCGCCCGAGCCGCGCGGCCAGCTTGTCCATCTGCGCTTCGTAGGCGACGCAGGCCTGGACCGCGCCGAAGCCCCGCATCGCCCCGCACGGCGGATTATTGGTGTAGACGCACGTCCCCTCGATCAGGGCGTTCGGCACCTCGTACGGTCCCGTGGCGAACGTGCTGGCGTTCGCGATCACCGCCGCCGACGAGGACGCGTACGCCCCTCCGTCGAGCAGGATGCGCGCGCGCACGGAGACGAGGGTCCCATCGCGCTTCGCCCCGTGCCGCATCCAGATCCGGGACGGGTGCCGGTGCACGTGGCCGAAGAACGACTCCGCGCGGCCGTAGGACATCTTGACCGGCCGGCGGGTCCGCAGCGCGAGCAGGCAGGCATGGATGTGCATGCTGACGTCTTCCCGGGCGCCGAACGCCCCTCCGACGCCGGCGAGGTGCAGCCGCACCTTGTCGGGCGGGAGGGCGAGGCAGGGGGCGATCTGCTGGCGGTCGACGTGCAGCCACTGGGTGGCCACGTACAGATCGACGCCGCCGTCGTCCGCGGGGATCGCCATGCCGGCCTCGGGCCCCAGCATCGCCTGGTCCTGCATCCCCGTCTCGTAATAGCCCTCCACCCACACCTCGGCGGGGGCGTCGGGATCGCCGTGGACGATGCGGAGGTGGCGCAGGATGTTCCCGAAGTCGTGCACGCGCGGGGCGGCGGCCGCGAGGGCCTCCTCCATGTCGGTCACCGCCGGCAGGACCTCGTAGGTGACCGCGATGCGCTCGGCCGCCCGCCGGGCGGTCTCCGGATCGACCGCGGCGAGCACGGCGACCGGCTCCCCCGCGTACCGCGCGCGGTCGTGCGCCAGCACCGGCTGGTCGGCGAACTCCAGCCCGTACGTCTTCTTTCCGGGGACATCGGCCGCGAGCAGCACGGCGTGCACGCCGGGGGTCACCAGGGCGGTCGAGATGTCGATCGACCGGACGCGCGCGCTGGGGTGCGGACACCGCAGCGTGTACCCCCAGAGCATCCCCTCCGCAAAGAGGTCGCTCGCGAACGCAAACGCGCCTTTGACCTTGGGGGCGCCGTCGACCCGCCTGACGCTCTCGCCCACCCCGCCGCGCGTGCGCGCTCCGGTGAGGACGCTCACGCCCCGCCTCCGCGGATGCGCGCGGACGCGATCCGCACGGCGTCGAGGATCTTCGCGTATCCGGTGCAGCGGCAGAGGTTGCCCGAGAGCGCCTCCCGCACCTCGGCCTCGTCCGGCGCCGGTTCGCGCTCCAGGAGGTCCGCGACGGCGACGACCAGGCCGGGCGTGCAGAAGCCGCACTGCACCGCGCCCGCCTCGAGGAACGCCTCCTGCACGGGGTGCAGCCGCTCCTCGCCCCCCAGGGCTTCGACGGTGCGCACCCGGCGGTCGTGCGCCTGGGCGGCGAGCACCAGGCAGGCGCACACCAGCGTGCCGTCGAGCCACACCGAGCACGAGCCGCACTCGCCCTGCTCGCAGGCGTTCTTCGCGCCGGCGAGGCCGAAGTGCTCGCGCAGCGCGAACAGGAGGCTCGATCCCGGCCAGACGTCGGCCGTCTTCCAGTCGCCGTTGACGTTGACCCTGATCCGCATCGCGCCGTCCTCAGCGGGCCGGCGGCGCGCCGGCCGCCGTCCGGCGGTCCTGGAGCGCCCACGACAGCGCGCGCCGCGCGAGGACGCCGCAGGCGTGGCGCCGGTAGGCCGCGCTCCCGCGCACGTCGTCGATCGGCCGCGCGGCCGCCGCCACGGCGCTCTGGAACCGCTCGACCGCCTCGCGGGGAACGGCGGCCGCGGGATCGTCCCACACGCCGGCCGACTCCAGCGCCCGCGCGATCTCCTGCTCGGCCGCGCGCGCGCGCAGGATCGTCGGGCCGACCGATCCCAGGGCGGCCCGGACCTCGCGGCGGTCCTCGTCGACGACGAGGCAGAGGCTGGCGACCGCGATCACCATGGCGTTTCGCGGGCCCACCTTCGAGAACGAGCCGGGACCCCGGACGATCCGCCAGCGCGCGCCGAGCACCAGCTCGTCCGGCCGGAGCGCGCTGCGCTTGGGGCCGATCAGGAACTCGCCCCAGGGAAGGATGCGCGTCCCCGCCGCGCTGATCAGCACCACGTCGGCGTCGTAGGCGGCCAGCACGGGGAGCGCGTCCCCCGCGGGAGACGCCGTCCCGAGATTCCCGCCCACGGTCCCGCGGTTGCGGATCTGGGGCGACCCGACCGTCCGGCACGCGTCCACCAGCGGCCCAAACGCCGCGAGGTCCCCGATGATCCTCGTGTACGTCAGCCCGGCCCCCAGGAACAGGTGACCGTCCTCGCGCCGCCACACCGCGAGTTCGGGCAGGCGGGAGATGTCCATGAGGGACCCGGGGCGGCGCCGGTCGAAGTTCAGGTCGACCATCAGATCGGTCCCTCCCGCGATCGGGACCACGTCGGGGTGCGCGGCCTTGACGTCGAGAGCCTCGGCCAGGGTGCGGGGGAGCAGAACGTCCATCACGCGCGCCGGAGCGTGTACCCGATCACCCCGTAGGGCGGACGCGGATCGCAGTAGACCTTGACGCGGGGATCGCGCTCGGAGACCAGGGCGGTCTCCCACAGGCGGTTTTCCGCCTCCAGCGCGACCTCCTCGACCGCGGAGAACCGCGCCAGCAGCCGCCGGGCGATCTCGTGCACCAGGTGCTGGATGGATTTCGACACAAACCCGTCAAAGGTCTCGCACACCAGGTCGCGGGCGGCCACAGGGTCGATGCGATCCGCGAAGGTCTTGGTGCGCCAGTAGAGGTTCAGGTGGATGAAGAGCGGCCGGTCGATCATCTCGGGCAATGTCGTGTAGCCGTCCCGGTGGAACCGGGCGAACGAACTGCCGGTGATCTTGATCAGGTGAAGCGCCTCGCGTCCGGACCGGTGCTCGCGGATGCCGGTGTGGTCCATCGCCAGCTCGGCCACCGCGTAGTCGTCGTGCAGCCGCTGGAACAGCACCTCGCTCTTCCGCCCGAACGGCAGCTCCCGCGCCGCGAGGCGAAGATCCTCCACGTCGCCGTAGGCGTCGAGGAAGCGCCGTCCCAGCAATGCGAGAAATTCCTCGAGCGAGGCGCCCTCGTACTCCAGCGCCACGGCGTGGACGAAGTTCTTCATCGTGTCCGTGGGGACGACCGTCGAGTTATCGCCCCGGGTGTAGGCGGGGAGGAACCCGCCGCCGGAGACGTCCAGCCGCACCTCGGCGGCGAACAGCGCGCTCCGGCCGTCCGTGCGGTAGACGCCCACCGCCGCCTTGCCGTAGTGGATGCTCATCGCGCCCTATACCGGTCCAGGGCGATCGAGACCAGATCATCGAGCCCCGTCCGCAGCTCCTCCTCGCGGGTGCGCGTGATCCGCGCCTGGAGTACGCGCAGGATCTCGACGCGTGTCCGCCGGTTCACGAACACGACGAACCGAAAGCCAAATTTCTCTTCGTAGAGCCGGTTCCACCGGGCCAGTTCGCCCAGCACCGCAGGGTCGCTCTCGCCGCCCTGTTCGCGCGCGGACACCGAGGATACGCGCGCCGCACCGATGCGGGGGTGCGCGTTCAGCGCCTCGACCTGTTCGGGCTCCGGGAGCGACGCGAGCAGGGCCCGGGCGTCGCCCAGGGGGTTCTCGCGCCCGGCCAGCCGCTCCACGAATCGGGTCCGTCCTTCGAAGAGCGTGCTCAGGTCGTCAACGGTCAGCTTCCGCGGTAGGTCATGCATGCGTAGGGCGCCAGGAGCAGGGGGATGTGATAGTGCCGCCGGGCGTCGGCCACGACGAACTCGACCTCGATCCGCGAGAAAAACCCGCCCCGCCGCCCCGGGCGGAAGACCAGGCGGTAGACCCCCGGCCGGAGCGGGGTCCGGGCGAGATCGGCGATCCGCCCGTCCGCGTCGGTGACCTGGGCCGAGAGCCGGACGTTTCTGCGGAACAATTCGACCCGAAGGCCGCGCGCGGGCGTCCCGCGCCGCGTGTCCAGGACGTGGGTGGAGATCGAGGCGCTCATCCGTCGAGGGCCCGCTCGACGGCCCGGACGAAGGCGGCGATCTCCTCCTCTCCCATGGGGGTGGAGAGGCACGCCATGCCGCGCGGCGCCACGAAGATCCCCTCGTTCAGGAGGCCGAAGAAGACCCGGCGCAGCCGGCCGGCGTCCCCGGTGCGCATCGTCCGGAAGTCGGTGACCTCGACGTCGGTGAAGTGGAGGTTCAGCAGCGAGCCCATCCCCGTCACCTGCGCCGCGACGCCCTTCCGCGCGAACAGCGCCCGCAGCCGCTGCCGGAGATCGTCGCCCATCGTGTTCAGACGCTCGTAGTCCGCCGGCGTGAGCGCGTCGAGCGTCGCCGCCCCGGCCACCATCCCGATCGGGTTCCCGTTGAACGTGCCGCTCTGCGGAATGGGAGGGCGGCCCCCCGCGGGATCGAGGAGCGCCATGATCTCCGCCCGGCCGCCGAAGGCGGCGACCGGGTAGCCCCCGCCGATGATCTTCCCCATGACGGTGAGATCGGGCGCGATGCCGTAGAGGCTCTGCGCGCCGCCGGCCGCCAGCCGCAGGGTGATGATCTCGTCGAGGATGAGCAGGATGCCGTGCCGCGCCGTCAGATCCCGCAGCCGCTCGAGGTAGTCCCGCCGCGCGGGGATCATGCCGCTCGATCCCAGCACCGGCTCGATGATGACGGCGGCGAGATCCTCCCGGTGCCGGCGAATGATCGCCTCGGTCGCCTCCCCGTCATTGAACGGGAACACCACCACATCGCCGACCACCCCGTCCGTCACCCCGCTCGCGGCCGGAAGCGCCGCGGGCGAACGCGCGTCGCCGGCCTCGGCCGGATCCGGGCTCACGGAGACCGCGGCATACTCGGACGTGCCGTGGAACCCGCCCTCGGCTTTGGCGACCTTCCGCCGCCCGGTGCGGGCGCGGGCCAGGCGGAGGGCAAACATCACCGCCTCGGTCCCCGAGCTTGCGAACCGGATGCGCTGCACCGAAGGCACCCGCCCGATGATGCGCTCGGCGAGACCGACCTCGTGCGGGGTCGGCGCGGCAAATGCGCTCCCCCGCCCCACCTGCCCCTGGACGGCGGCGACCACGGAGGGAGGACAGTGGCCGAGGATCAGCGAGGTGTAGTTGTTCGAGAAATCAATCCGCTCGTTGCCGTCGATGTCGGTGATCCGGCTCCCCAGCCCGCGCGCCACATAGGGGGGAAACGGATCGAAGTACACCGAGGTGCGCGTGATCCCGCCGGGAAGCACCGACCGGGCGCGCTCATGCAGCTCCTTCGAACGCCGGTTCCTGCTCAGGTACTCCTCGATGACCGTCTTCCCGTAGACCTTCGCCACCGGCGCACCCCCGGATATGGTATCCCGGGGTAATTCGCGGGGTGAAAGTAGCATCCTCCGCGTGCACGAGCGCATCATCGCAGGGCTCAGGGCACTCGTTCACAGGCTGCCCGTGACGTCCCGGCGCCGCCCTCCCGGCGCCTGCCCCGGAATCCCCTGATCCACTGAGGCGATGAGCATTTAGGGATATTCCTTTAGAAGATTCATCCGATTGTGATGCGCCTGGGGTGTGTTGCAATACACCCTAGGATCGGGGAGATATGTCTGGACACGAGGGGCCCCGATCGTCTGAGGGGATCTGATTGAGGGGGAATCCTTTGATGCTCAATGACCTGAGCGCCTGCCTTTCCGCCGGCGTCACCGCAAGCGACCCATCGCCCGTCTCTCCGCCGATCGGAGAAGTCCGGGGGGCGCCAAGGGGGAACATCGCGCGGAAGTGCCTCGCGCTGTGGCTGGTCTTCGCCATGGCGGCCGGCGGGCTGGTCGGTGCCTCGGGACATCGCCTGCGCATCAATAAAGCGTACGGCGCGCGCACGCTGACCTTTGAAGCCAACCGCGGGCAGACCGATCCGCAGGTCAAGTTCCTTTCCCGCAGCGGTGACCGCGTGGTCTTTCTCACTGCCACCGAGGCGGTGCTCGCGCTCGGGGCTCCGAAAGACTTGAGGAAAGAGGCATCCGCGACGACGCGTCGGCCCTCGGGCCTGCCGGACGGCGGGACCCGGGCCGTCTTGCGCATGATCTACGCGGGCGCCAATCCGAATGCGCGGGTCATCGGGCTGGACCAGTCCTCGGGCCATGCGCACTACTTCACCGGCAACGACCCGGCGCGGTGGAGGACCAACATCCCCACGTATGCCCGGGTTCGGTATGCAGGACTCTATCCCGGGGTCGATCTGATCTTTTACGGCAACCAGCGCAAACTGGAATACGACTTCGTGGTGCAGCCGGGAGCCGATCCCGGCGCCATCAGCCTGGATTTCCAGGGCGCCCAGAAACTCGAGGTCAATCGCCGGGGAGACCTCGCGCTGCAGATGCGCGAGGGCGTCATCTGGCACCTGAAGCCGGTGGTCTACCAGGACGTCGACGGAGCGCGGCGAGAAATCGCGGGCCGCTTTGTGGTGAAGAGCGCGCACCAGATCGGTTTCCAGGTGAACTCCTACGACACACACAGGCCGCTGGTGATCGACCCGGCGCTCACCTACTCCACCTACCTCGGGGGGAGCGGTGACGACGGAGCCTACGGCATCGCCGTGGACGGCTCCGGCAACTTCTACGTGACGGGCGGCACCGCGTCGCCCAACTTCCCAACGTCGGCGGGGGCCGATCAGACGGCGTCATCGGGGGCCTACGACGCCTTTGTGGCCAAGTTCGACCCCAGCGGCTCCCTAGTCTACTCCACCTATCTCGGAGGCAGCATCGCCGATGAGGGCTACCGGATCGCCGTAGACGGTTCGGGCAACGCCTATGTGACGGGCGCCACGCTCTCCACCAACTTCCCGACGACGCCGGGGGCCTACCAGGCGGCCTCCGGGGGTGGCATCGACGCCTTCGCGGCGAAGCTCGATCCCAGCGGCGCCAGCCTCGTCTACTCCACCTACCTCGGGGGCACCGGCGACGACTGGGGCCAGGGCATCGCCGTGGACGGCTCGGGTAGCGCGTATGTGACGGGATACACCAGCTCCCGCAACTTCCCGACGGCGAACGCCTTCCAGGCGACCCATGGGGCCGGCACCAACAACGTCTTCGTGGCGAGGCTCGATCCCGGCGGCGCCAGCCTCGTCTACTCCACCTACCTCGGGGGCAGAGCGGAAGACCTGGGCAGCGGCATCGCCGTGGACGGCTCGGGCAACAGCTACGTAACGGGTGGCACGACCTCTCCGGACTTCCCGACGACGGCGGGAGCCTATCAGCCGACGAGCCCTGGGGGCGGCTCCCATGTCTTCGTGACGGAGCTCGATCCGAGCGGCGCGCCCGTCTATTCCACCTACCTGGAGGGGAGCGGCGAGGAGATCGGCTTCGGCATCGCCGTGGATGCCTCGGGCGGTGTCTATGTCACCGGTGCCACCGCCTCCGGGGACTTCCCGACCACCGGGGGGATCTACCAGCCGACCTCCGGGGGGAGCATCGACGCCTTCGTCACGAAGCTCAGTCCCGGCGTTACCGCCCCCGCCTACTCCACCTACCTCGGGGGCAGCGGCAACGACTGGGCTCAGGGCATCGCTGTGGATGGCTCGGGTAGCGCGTATGTGACGGGCTACACGAACTCCACCGACTTCCCGACGACGAACGCGTTCCAGGCAACCTACGGGGGCGGCACCAGCAACGTCTTCGTGACGGAGCTCGACCCCAACGGCGCCACCCTCGTCTACTCCACGTACCTTGGGGGCAGTGGGGAAGACCAGGGCCACGCCATTGCCGTGGATGGGGCCGGCAACACCTACGTGGTGGGCTACACGAACTCAACCAACTTCCCGACGACGCAGGGTGCCCTTCATTCAACCTCCATTGGCGTTAGCCCGCCACCGAACACCATGTATGACGCCTTTGTAGCGAAGATTTCGTCGGGCGCTCCGCCGCCGCCACCGCCGCCGCCACCGCCGCCGCCGCCGCCGCCACCGCCGCCACCACCGCCACCACCGCCGCCGCCGCCGCCGATACCGCTGCCGCCGCTACCGCCGATACCGCCACCGCTGCCCCCGCTGCCGCCGCCGCCGATACCGCTGCCGCCGCTGCCGCCGGGGCTGTGAGCCGCCGCCTATTTTCCGGAAGCGGGCGATGGGGGAGCAGGCACACTCACTTTGAAAACGCCGGCTTTTGAGAGGGGAGGGAAAGATGCGAAACGCAGGCATTGCCCGAGCGTTGTGGCTCACGAGCATCGCCGCAATGGTGTTGGGTGGTCCGGGGAGGATGGGACCGATCATGGCGGCACAGGATGACAAGATAGCGATCCTGGACGCCTGCGATCCCACGGACCCTGCCTGGGCCGCCACCGGCGGCTGCGCTCTCAAGAAGGGGGACGTCACCAGGGATGAAGCCGGCGCATTGCTGTTCTCCCCACTGTCCTCGGCGACGATCGGACATCCGGCGTGGCGGAACGAACCCTCGTTTCTCACGATCGAGCCCAACAAGACCGTGAGGGTGACGAACAAGGGCGGCGAAGTGCATACGTTTACCGAGGTTGCGGCCTTTGGCGGGGGCCGCATCCCCGGGCTCAACCAAGGGTTGACCTCCGCTCCGGAGTGCGCCGCTGCTGTTGATCTGGCCCCAGGCGCCGGCACGGAGGTGACCGGCCTCGGCGAAGGCAATCACCTGTTCATGTGCTGCATCCATCCCTGGATGCGCGCGCTCATCAAGGTGAAGCCGAAAGACTAACCCGGGGGTTGCCCCGCGGCGAGGTCCTTGCGCCACCGAGGGCGCGCCATGATCTGTTGAAGGGCGCTGTGAGCCGGTGAGGAAGGCCCGCGGCCCGGTCCGTTCCGGCCGCGGCCCCGGTTTCAGTCGACGCCGGTTACCGTCTGCCCTCTGTGCCGGATCCTCTGGGCGCCGGTATACACGGTGAACCGGTCCCCCCGCATGAATCCCACCAGGGTCATCCCGAATGCCCGGGCGACGTCGCACGCCAGGCTCGACGGCGCGGAGATCGCGGCCACGACCGGCAGGCCCGCCGCGGCGGCTTTTTGCGTGATCTCGAAGCTCGCCCGGCCGCTGACCATCATCAGGTGGCGGCTGAGCGGGGGCCTGTGGTTGAGGAACGCATGCCCGATGAGCTTGTCGACGGCGTTGTGACGCCCGACGTCCTCGCGAATCGAGACCAGCCGTCCCCGCTCCTCAAAGAGCGCGGCGGCATGGAGCCCGCCGGTCTTGTCGAAAATCGCCTGCGCGCCGCGCAGGGCCTCGGCCAGCCCGCCCAGGACCTCGCCGTCCACGACGAATCCATCGTCGAGGACGGGGGAGATCCCCCGGACCTGGATCGCCTCGATCGAGGCCTTCCCGCATACTCCGCAGCTCGACGTCGTGTAGAAGTTCCGCCGGAGGCGCTCCTGATCGATCCGCACACCCGGCCGCAGGAACACGTTGACGATATTGTATCGCTGCTCGCTGTCGAGCGAGCGGTCGGCGCAGTAATTAATGCGATCGATCTGCTCGGCGGTCTGCACGATGCCTTCGGTGAAGAGGAAGCCGGCGGCCAGCTCGAAGTCGTGTCCGGGCGTCCGCATCGTGACGGCGACCTGCAGGGGCGATTGGTCGCCGCGAAGGCACAATCGGAGTTCGAGCGGCTCCTCGACCGCGAGCGCGTCCTCGCGGACCCGCACCACCCCTTCCCGCACCTGCCCGACACGGCGCCGCGTCGTGCTCGTGCGGAGGGGCTCCGCCGCCCGGTCGTTGCTCGTCCCCTCTGGCCGGTTGAGCCGGATGCCCACGGGGTCCCTCAGGAGGAACGTTCTACGTTTACGGCCGGCTGCTTGGGCCCATGGTAGCATCGGCCCCCAGGGGCGTCAATCGTCCGGCGGCCGCGCCGCCGCTGTGGATTGCTGCGCCGCGGCGGGACGTCTCCGCCGCGCCTCGTGTGTTTGCTGCGCGGCCGGGAGACCGCGCACCCGGAGGCTGATGGCTTCCACCACCCCCCGCAGCGCCGCCTCGAGCGCCGCTCCGCTCCCGCCGGTCAGCGCCGGCAGCGTCGCCAGCACTTCGCCGGCCGGGCTCCCGGGCTTCTGCGGCCCGACCTGGATCACGGGTCTGGTCGGATGCAGGAACCCTTCGATGAACACCACGGCAAGCGGCGCCTCCCCCATCTGCTCGGCGGCCGCGCCGGCGAGGAGCACCAGGCGGTCAGGATGGTCCGCCGGGGCGGCGATGCGGAGAAAGGTCTCGGCGGGTCCGCCCACCACGACCACCGCTGCGCCTGCGCCGGCCATGCGGGCGCTGTCGCTTCCCGCGGTGTCCAGGGCGAATCCGTGCGCGGCGTGCTTGACGGCCGCGGCCCGGATGCCGTCCTCCGCCAGCCGCCGGATCAGGTCGACGATCACGGTCGTCTTCCCACCTCCGGACTCTCCCACGATCCCAATCACCAGAGGGCCCAGGCGGGGCACGGCGATCGTCAGCCGATTGCGATCCTCCTCGGCGTCGAGCATGAGCGCCGTGACGCGAGATCCCGCCGGCAGCGGCGGAGTCCCGGCCGGGATCAGGACCAGGGCGCCGGCGCCGAGGAGCGAGGCGAGATCGCCGGCGGATCCTCCCACAAGCAGTTCTGCCGCGGGGCCCGCCGGTCCCGACGGACCCACCCGCGCCCAGAGCGCTCGGGTCCGGTCGGTGGCGCGCGGGAAACCGGCGGCGAGCGCGACGTCCACGAGCGGTCTGACCGCATGGCGCCTCCCGGTCAGCCGCATCAGGAGCGGGCGCGCCATCAGGTGAAAGGCGGCCAGGCAGGCGACGGGGCTGCCCGAGAGCCCCACCACCCACAAGTGCCCCAGCCGCCCGGCAAAGAACGGGCCGCCCGGTTTGAGGTCGACCCGCCCGACGATCCGCTGCGCGCCGAGGTCGAGCCAGGTGCGGTGGACCGCGTCGTGCCGGCCGACCGAGACGCCGCCGGTCGAGAGGACGACGTCGTACCGCTCCCGTAAGGACGCGAAAGCGCTGCGCATCCCGTCGGGCGCATCTCGCACGATCCCGTGGTACTCGACCTCGCACCCGATGCCCCGGACCAGGCCGGCGAGGGTCACGGCGTTGCTGTTGAACACCCGTCCGGGCGGGAGCGTGGCCGCGCCTTCCATCGCGTCGACCAGCTCGTCTCCGGTGGCGACCAGGGCGACCCGCGGCCGGCGGTGGACCCGGAGCATCCCCACACCGGCCGCGGCCAGCGCGCCGGCCGCGGCCGGGCTCACCACGCTCCCCCCGGTCACCAGCAGGGCGCCTTCGCGGATCAGCTCGCCGGGGACCGCGATGTGGGGCTTCCCAGGCGGCCACTCAACCCGTATCCGATCCCCCGTGCGGCGGACGGCCTCCAGCGGCAGCACCCGGTCCCCGCGCGCCGGCATCGCCGCCCCGGTCGTGATCACCCAGGCCTCCCCCCGCGCGGGGCCGTGCCCCGGACGTTCCCCCATGCGGGCCGCCCCCGTGATGGGCAGGACCGCCGGCCGGCCCGGAGAGGCATCCCGGACGTCGGCGTCATGGCACAGGTACCCGTCCATCGCCGGACGGGCAAAGTGCGGAACCGCCGCGGGCGCGTGCACGTCTTCCGCCGCGACGCGACCGTGAGCCTCGGGGACGGGGACCAGGTCAACGGCGAGAGGAGCCGCCTCCAGCAGGCGATCTACGGCGTCTTCGACTCTGGACACACGCCTCACCGGCCGGCGCGGGGAAAAAGGGGACCGGGGCCGGCGCTTTCATTGTCCTGTCCGCGGCGCGAAGTGTCAATCGCGCCCGGCACCGCTCCACCCTGCCCCGTGCTGGGCATGCGGCGCGGGCCAGACCTGCCCCCATGCGGTTGGAACTGCGTGATGGCAACGCCCGCCACGATCATCGCGCCGCCGGCCATCGTGCTCGCGGAGATCTGCTCGCCCAGCGCCAGGTGACCGCCCAGCACGCTCGTGAGCGGAACCAGATAGAGCCACGGCCCGGCGCGCGCCGCGGAGGTCTTCGCGGTCCCGTAGTTCCAGAAGACCGTGGACAGCACCGTGCACACGCCGCCCAGGAACACGAGGCTGCCCCACGCCGCGCCGCCGAGATGCGCCGCCCGATCGAGGAGCGCTGTGTTCCACCCCGCGAGGAGCGGGAGCGTGCCCAGCATCGTCGTCAGCCCCGTGCTGGTCACGGGCCCGTACTTCGCGGTGAACGGGCGCACGGCAACCGCGTAGACGGCCCACGATGCCGCGCCCAGGAGCACGAGCCCGGCTCCCCGCACAAACACGCCGGCGTCGCCGGGGACGGGGGCCCCAAGCGCCTGCCCCCCAACGAGGCTCGTGACGCCGGCCGCGGCCAGCGCGATGCCCGCGGGGAGCGCCCAGGAGACGCGCTCACGCAGCACTATCACGGCGATGAGGGCGATCGAGATGGGCTCCGTCGCCACGAGCAGGCCCACGGTGCCGGCCGGCAGCCACTGGGTGCCGAGCGTCACCGGCAGGTTGAATCCCCCCACGCCAAAGAGCCCGATCAGCGCCATCCAGCCCAGATCGGACCAGGGGCACCGCAGGCGTCGAAGGCGGACCAGGATGGGGGCAAAGAGGCACGCGGCGATGCTGTAGCGCAGCGTGACCACGTCGAGCGGTGGCAGATAGACGAGGAGAAATCTCGCCGCCACATTCGAGAGCCCCCACGCGAGCACGGCCACGATCAGCGCCGCGTAAGGGGCCGCCCCAAGATCAGGCAGTCGCCACCGGCCCAGCCGGAATGGCCTCAAGGTCGGTGATCCGCACGGGCGCCTCCCTCCGACACGGCCGGTTTCCCGGCCTGCGCCCGCGGTCCTCCCTGCGCGGCGTGCGCTGCGTCGGGCCGCGACGCCTCATCGGCCGGAGGCCGGACGGGCGCGCCGCTCACATAGCGCTCCACCCAGGCCACAACGCGGCGCGTGACATCGAGCCGGTGGCTGGGACGGCCGGTCCCGAGAAAGAGGTGGCTCTCGCCGGGATACCGCACGAACTGCGCCGGCGCCCTGCCGGCGGCCATCAGCCCGACGAACAGTTCCTCGCCCTGCCCGATGGGACAGCGGTCGTCGGCCTCGCCGTGGAGGATCAGCGTCGGGGTGGTGACGCGCTCCACGTAGCTGATCGGGGAGAGGCGGCGGTAGGTCTCGCGATGGGTGGCGAGGTCGCCGTTCATCTCCCACGGGATGAACCACATGCCGATATCGGACGTCCCATGGAACGACTCCAGATTCACCACGGGGGCGCCCACCACCGCCGCTTTGAACCGGTCCGTGTGGGTGATCGTCCACGAGGTCATGAAGCCGCCGTAGGAGTACCCCGCGACCGCCAGGCGCGCCGGGTCGGCGATCCCCTCCGCCACGAGCGCATCGACCGCGGCGAGCTGCTCGGGCAGATCGCCCTCCCCCCACCGGCCCCGGATCCCGTGGGCAAAGGCCTTGCCGTACGAGCCGGATCCGGTCGGGTTGAGCGCCAGCACGGCCCATCCCCGAGACGCCAGGACGTAGCGGTAGAAGTAGCCGAGCGAGAACAGGTTGCCATGATAACTCGCCGGACCGCCGTGAATATCCAGGAGGAGCGGCGCGGGAGCCCCCGCGGATTCTGCCGCACGCGCACCCTGCGCGGCCGGCCGGATCAGCCATCCGTCCAGGGTTCCGCCGGACGGACTTCCGAAGGCGCGGCGCTCCACCCGCGGCAGCGCCAGATGCGACAGCAGCGCCTCGTTCACGCGCGTCAGGCGCCGCTCGTCCGCGCCGTCCCACCCGCAGACGTACACATCGCTCGGGAGGTGGGGATCGGTCGCCACGAACGCGATCCGGCCCACGGCCGCCGCGGCGCTCATGCTGAGGATCTGGCGCTCCCCCGCCACCACGGGACGGACGGAGCCGTCGACGGCACCGGCCCGGACGACGTGGAGGTTTCCCGCATCGGCGGCGACGAAGGTGAGCGTTGCGCCATCGCTCGACCAGACCGGACCGGGGGTAACGGCTGGGCGCGCCATCACCACAGCCTGGCGGTCATAGCCCCCGGTGAGCCGTCGCGGCCGGCCGCCGGATAAAGGCACGAGCCACACGCGCGTCATCGGATCGCCGGCCCCGGGTTCCTGCTCGTCCGTCCCGTAGCAGGCAATGGTCGAGCCGTCGGGCGACCAGCTCGGCGAGGCCGCGCGGCCGACGTCCGTGGTGAGGCGGCGTGGGTTGCTCCCGTCCGCGTTCATCACCCAGAGGTCGTAGACGTGATAGTCGGCCGTGCCGCTTCGCGCCCGGCTGAACGCGATCCGCGCGCCGTCGGGCGACCACGCCGGAGCGACCGACGGACGGTCTCCGCTCGTCAGCTGGACCACCTCGCCGCGTTCGACCGAAACGACAAAGACCTGGCTCGGATCACCGAACGTGTAACCCTGCCCATCGTCCTTGTAATGCGCCGACGTCACAACCCTCGGCCGGTCCGCCCAACGCGCGCGGGCCTCCTTGCCGGAGGGTGGCGGCTCCTTGGGGACCCGCGTGGCAAAGAGGAGCCGCGTGCCGTCCGGGGACCACACCGCCGGGCCGGCCGCGTGGCCGAGCCAGGTGAGTCTGCGCGGTTCGCCGCCATTCGCAGACATGACATACAGCTGGGGAACCTCCCCATCGCGGTCTGAGAGAAACGCCAGCCAGGCGCCGTCCGGCGACCAACGCGGCGCGCTGTCGCGTTTTGGACCCCGGGTAAACTGACGCGGCTCCCCGCCTTGCACCGGCGCGATCCAGATGGCCGAGCGGTACTCATCCGGCTCCGCGGCGATCTCCGTGAGCGTGTAGGCGGCCCGGCCGCCATCCGGGGAGAGCTGGACGTCGGCGACAACCTTGATCGCGAACAGGTCATCGGGCTGCAGGGGCCGTGGGCGTTCGTCGCTCATCGTTCTGGATCCCTCGCCGAACGGATCTCAACGAGATGCCGGTAGGTGTTCCAGAAACCTCGGAGGAAACCCTCGCTGCGGAGGGCTGAAGGACGCAGCGGCGCTTCGACTGAACCCCCGCGATCGATCGGCGCCGGCAGAACCAGCGCACGAACGAGGGCCGGTACAAGAGTCACAAGAAAATCGGTGCGAGGAGGGAAATCCCGCCGGACGGGGTAAACTAGTCTTGGGGGGCAACGAGAGGGGACCCCGGTTGCCGTTGCATCGACTGACAACAGCGATCCCTGGGCTCTTGACGGTGGGCCTGGTCACGCTCGCTGCGTTGTACTTGAGCGGGCACCCCCCGGTGCGAGAAACCTCAGGTCTCTCCACGCCGCCTGGAACGGCCGCGCCATCAGGCTCAGACTCCACCACAACAGCGGCCACACCCGGTACAGCGGTGTCATCCGGCGCATCAGCACCATCCGACACGGCGGCCCCGTCCGGATCGGCAGCCGCGCCCGGCTCAGCGGCGCCATCCGGCACCGCGGCACCCTCAGGCTCGGCGCCGTCGGCCCCGCAGACGGCGACATCGCCCGGCGTCCCGAAACTCCAACCGGCGCCTTCCACACCCCAGCAGCCGGCGGCGTCGCAGGCCGTCCCCGGAAGCTCTTCGATGTTCCACGTCCAAGCCGGAGCATTCAGGATTCGCGCGAACGCAGATGATCTCGTCAGGCAACTCCACGCCAGCCACTATCCCGCGGTGATCATCAACAGAGGCCCCTACCTGCTCGTGTGGGTGGGCCCGGTGGTTGACCGGACGTCGGCGGAGCGCCTCATGAAAAGCCTTCAGGTGGACGGGTTCGACACCGCCTTAAGCCCCGCCCCGTAAGCTTCGAACCGCCCTGAAGAGAACGGCGCGCGCGGATCCTACAGGGATCCAATCGCCTCCATGAACCGGTACTTGTCGTAGATGGGGCGCCGGGGGACTTTGGCGGTCGTGGCGGTCCCTTCCATCTTTGCGACGATCAACCACGGCCCCGGCTCCGCCAGGCTCCGCCGCGCCGCCCGCTCGAACTGGTCGAGGTCCGCGGCGCTCTCGATGCGCGAGAGCCCCGCGCCCCGCCCGATCGCCGCGAGGTCGGCCGCCCCCGCGGTGTGGGTGGCCTGCCCGCCGGTCGTCTCGTAGGTCCCCGTGTCGCAGACGATGTGCACCAGGTTGGGAGGGCGCAGCGAGGCGATGGTGGCGAGGGAGCCCAGGTTCATCAGCAGCGAGCCGTCGCCGTCGAGCACGACGACCCGCAGCTCCGGCCTCGCCAGTGCCAGCCCCAGGCCGACCGAGGACACCGACCCCATCGCGCCCCACGTATACAGGTTCTCCGGGCGATGGCCGGCGACGAACAGATCGTAGCAGTTCTTCCCTAAGTTTGCGATGACGGGCTCCCGATCGAGCAGCCGGAGCAGTCTGCGGAACGCCTCCAGGCGGTTCATCGCCATGTCTTTCCCCCGCTGAGCGCCGTCGACAGGATGAGCGCGACGGGGAGCGAACCGGCGAAGGCGAGCTTGGTCGCGCCTTCCACCGTGGCGGCGACGTCCTCGGCCTTGTCGATCCGGAACGCCTGAATCCCCAGCGCTTCCAGGATCCGGGGGGCGGCACGGCCCATCGGCGTCTGGACGGGGTTGAGCTCGCCGAGGCGGCCCCGCTCGCTGATGATGATGAGGAACGGAATCTGAATGCCGATCGCCAGGCCGCAGATGGCGTTGATGGAGTTGCCCAGGCCGCTCCCCTGCATCACCAGCGCCCCCCGCTTTCCCCCGAGGTACGCGCCGCACAGGACGGCTACGGCCTCTTCCTCTCGGGTCGCGGAGACCATGGTGATCGAGTCTTCTTGGCGCAGCAGCTCCAGGAGCCGGTCGGCGACCTCATCGGGCACGTACGCCACCATGTCGTACCCGTTGGCCTTGAGCGTGTCAGCCATCACGGTGCTCCAATCCATCCGAGGCCCCTTTCTCAGCCGGCGTGTCCCGCGTACGCGGCGGCTCCCATTCCGGCCAGCCGGCCGAAGACGGCCCCGGCCATCAGCCCGGAGCCGCCGGGATAGTTGTGGTAGAAGAGCCCGGCGGCCAGTTCGCCACAGGCGAAGAGCCCCGCGAGCTTCCGGTCGTCGGCATTGACCAGCGCCGCGTCGGGGCCGATCCTGAGGCCGCCGAAGGTGAACGTGATCCCGCACGTCACAGGAAAACACAGGTAGGGCGGGGAGTCCAGCCGCTGCGCCCAGTTCGACTTGGGGGGCGTGATCCCCAATGCCGCCTTTCCATCCTTGACGGCGGGGTTGAACTCCTCGCCGTTCACGGCGGCGTTGTACGCGGCGATCGTGCGCTTGAGGGTCGCGACCTCGATGCGTGCGGTCCTGGCCAGCGCTTCCAGCGTCTCGCCTTCGAGGCGCGTCGTGCCGGGCAGCGTGTAGGGCTTCTTCAAGAGGTGGACGACCTTTTGATCGAACAGTTGGAACGCCACCTGGAGGGGCTGGCGCATGATCTCCTGCCCGTAGCGCGCGTACGTGTAGTTCCGAAAATCCTCGCCCTCGTCGACGAACCGCTCGCCGTGGGCGTTGACGTAGATCCCCAGCGGATACGAGTCCCGCTCGAAGTGCTGCACCAACCGCCCCTCGTTGGCCGCCGGAGCGTTGACGTCCCAGGCGACGGCGTGACACCCGCTCCACTGCCCGAAGGGCCTGGCGCCGACCCCCCGGCCCATCCGAATCCCATCTCCCGTGTTGTACGGAGTGCCCCGCACCTTCGCGGCCTTCCACCGGGGCCCGAGATGCGCGGCGCGCATCTCGGGGTTCGCCTCGAACCCGCCGCACGCCAGCACCACGGCCCGCGCATGGGACTCCTGGAGGCGGCCGTCGACGGTGGCGGTCACCCGCCACGCTCCGGCGGCAGGGTCCCACGCCAGACCCGTGGCCCGCGCTCCATACTGGACGGTCACTCGCGCCGCCTGCGCCGCTCGATACAGCGCGCCGACCAGCCCCGGACCTTCCCCCTTGGTCTTGACGATCAACCCACCCCAAAACCGGTGCCTGCCGTTGACCAGGAAGGACTGCCGGTCGTACGCCAGCACGAACTCGACCCCCCGGCCACACAGCCACCGCATCGTGGGGAACGCCTGGGACACCAGGGTGCGCTCCAGGGCGGGATCCGCTTCACCCTGCGTGACCCGCCGGAGATCGGTGGAAAAGTCCTCTTCCGAGTACCGCCCGATCTCGATCTTGTCGGGCTGATCCAGCGACGCATCCTTGACGATCTGGGCGATATCCTCGATGCCCCGGTAGGGAAAGCGAAACACCCCGGCGGTGACGGCCGAGTTGCCCCCGCGCGCCTCGGAAGGCGCCCGCTCCAACAAGAGCACTCGCGCCTTCCGTTCGGCGGCGGCGAGCGCCGCGCACAGCCCTGCGTTGCCTCCCCCAATGACGATGACGTCCGCGGCGTCCATGACTGCGCCCGACGTTCGCTGCCGGATGATGAGACCCCTTCGCTCCGCGGCCGCGCGATCCGTGCATCGCGGAAACGTGATGCGACGTGTGGTAGACTAGCCGGGCAAACTCTCGCCGATAGACCGGTCGCAGGCTGTACGAGACGGAGACGCCGGACCACGCACGAATGAGCCGATCCGCACTATTCGCGTTGGTGGCGCTGGGGGCGCTGGCGGCTGCATCGCGCGCCGGCGCCCACGCGCTGTTGAGCCGATCCGACCCGCCGAGCGGGGCAACGCTCCAGCAGGCTCCGCAGGCGGTGACGCTCACCTTTACCGAAGAGCCCGAACCCACCCTCTCGAGCATGCGGATCCTTCTGCCCTCGGGCCGGCAGGTAACGACCGGGCCGCTGCACGTCGTCCCCGGCGCGCCCCGAACGCTGGAGGTCACGCTCGGTCCGCTGGGCACGGGCGTCTACACCGTCAACTGGCGGACCGTCTCGAGGGTCGACGGCCATGTGACCGGCGGGGCGTTTGCGTTTGGCGTCGGGACGACCCCGGCAGACGTTGCCGTTCGGGAGGTCACGAGCCCGCCGCCGTCGGTGCTGGGGGCAGCGGCTCGATGGGGGCTCTATGCGGGCCTGTCGGTGCTCCTCGGCGCGGCCTGGGTCTGGACCATCGCGTTCCCACGGTCGCCGGAGCGAGCCCCGCGAGGACTCCGGCTGCTCTGGCTGGCCTGGCTGGCCGCGGTCCTCGGCGTCATCGGCCTGGCGGAAGCGCAGCGCGCGGACGCGGGCGCATCCCTCCACCTGTTTCTCGCAACATCGTTGGGCCGCGCCCTCGGATGGCGCGCCCTTCCCCTGCTCGTCGTGGCGGGCGCCCTGGCCGCGGCAGGATCTCGGGGAACGCGGCTCAGTCCCGCCATCCTGACTGTTGCCGGCGTGGGCGCCGCGGGGGCCGCTCTCGCGCACGTCGCCGCAGGACACGCCGCGGCCGGGGCGGGACCCTGGAGGCCGGCCAACGTCGCCGTCCAGTGGGTCCACCTGATGTCGGTCGGCGCCTGGCTCGGTGGCCTCGCGGCGCTCCTGGCCGCGCTCGGCGCCGCGCCCGACGCCGAGAAGGCCGCGGCGGTCCGCCGGTTTTCCACGGGGGCGGGAGTCCTGCTCGTGCTCGTTGCGGCGACGGGCACGATCCGTGCGGTCGATGAAATCGGCGGCTGGGACAGGCTGGCCGCGACGCCTTACGGCCGGCTCGTGCTGCTCAAGGCGGGCCTGTTGCTCGTCCTGGCGCTCCTGGGAGGCATCAACCGTTTTCGCAGCGTTCCCGCCGCGGTGCGGACGCTCGCGGGCCTCCGGCGGGTGGGGACGGCCGAACTCACCGCGGCCGCCCTGACGCTGGCGGTCGCCTCCGTGCTCACCCAGACCGCGCCGGCCAATTTCCCGGGCGCGCCGTCCGCCGCGGCGGCCTCCCTGGTCGCCGCCGGGAGCGACTTCGGCACCACGGTCCGGGTGCGGCTCGAGGCCGTCCCGGGGTTCCCCGGACCGAACCGTTTCACGGTGAGCCTCCGCGACTACGACACCGGACGCCTCCTGGAGGCCGGCCGGGTGAGCCTTCGGTTCACCGCCCAAGACCGCCCCGACGTGGGGGCCTCCACGCTGGCGCTGGCGCGGCGCCCCGACGGGACCTATGCCGGACAGGGAAGCAATCTCTCATTGGAGGGCCGGTGGACCGTCGCCGTCGTCGTCGAGCGCGGGGTCAACTCGGTCGAGGTCCCGCTCGCGCTCTCCGCGCGCGCCCAGCCGCAGCGGATCCACACCATCGCCGCGCCGGGTCAGCCCACGCTCTACTCGATCGAGCTCTCCGGCGGGCGCGTGCTCGACACCTACCTCGACCCGGGCCGGCCCGGCTTCAATGAGCTGCACGCGACCTACATCGACGCCGCCGGGCACGAGATCGCCATCCCGCGGCTCGCGGCGATGACGGCCAGCCGCTCTGGAGGAGCGCCGGTCACGATACCCGTGCGGCGGTTCGGACCCGGCCACTTCATCGGGGACGCGCAGCTGGGGGCCGGGGAGTGGCTTCTGAATATCGCCGCGACGGCATCGGATGGGGAAGTGCTGCAAGGGCATCTCTCCGTCCGCCTCTAACCATCCTATGGAGCCGACGCTGATGGGGCGACACCGATCACACCACACGACGCGGGGACCGCAGGCGGGGCGGCCGGGGGCCTCGCTCGGGCTGACGATTGGCCTCGCGGTCGCCTCGCTCGTCCTCGGCGGGTGCGGCGCGCAGACGGCCGTGGCGCCCCCCGGCGCGCCGGCCTCCCAGATACGACCCAAATCCACGGCGACGGTGGCGATCACCTCGCCCGTGCCCGGGGCCGAGGTCCCGGCCGGGATGCTGCGCGTGCGGATCCGCCTGACCGGCGGCGAGATCATCCCGCAGACCTCGACCCAGCTCAGCCCCGACAAGGGCCACATCCACCTCATTCTCGACGGCAAGGTCGTGTCCATGGCCTACGGTATCGAGCAGGATGTGCAGGTCGCCCCCGGCCTCCACCTCCTTCAGGCCGAGTTCGTCGCGACCGACCACTTCCCGTTCAACCCGAGAGTGATCAGCGCCGTGACCTTCACGGTCAAATGACTGCGAACGCCCCCGTTGGGGCCGGTGAGAGGTGAGCGCGATGCGACGGATGATCATGGCCGCCCTCGGACTGGCAGGTGCCGCGTGGCTGGCGGTGTCGACGATCGGATCGCCGGTCCTGATCGGGGCGGTGTACCCGACCGGGGGCAGCCAGGGCGCCGGGGGCACGGAGGAGTACCGCGGGGTCGGCCTGGCGGCCACATACGTCAACCGCCGCGGCGGCGTGCACGGTCACCCGATCCGCCTGCGGCTCGAGGACGCCGAATCCTGGGACGCGGCGCCGGGGGCGGTCGAGCGCCTGGCATCGGCGGGCGTCAGCCTCGTCGTGGGGAGCTACGGGAGCACGATCTCCCGCCCGGCGGCGGAGACCGCGTCCCGGCTCGGTCTGGTGTTCTGGGAGACCGGGGCCGTGGGCGAGCTCAGCATGAAGGCGACGGCCGGCGGGCGCGTCTACCGGGTCGCCCCAACCGGCGCGGCGCTGGGGCGCTCGGCCGCCGCCTTTGTCCGGGATCAGCTGGCCCCCCGCCTCCACCGCGCGCAGCCGCTCCGGTACGCGGTCGCCTACGTCGACGACGTCTACGGGAGATCGGTCGGCGGCGGGGCGATCGCGGAGATCCGGACATCCCGCCTGCCGATGGCCGCGGTCTTCCCGTACACGCTGCGGCGCCTGGACTACGATGCGCTCGCCGCGAGGATCGCGCGCGCGCGGCCGGACGTCCTGGTGGTCGCCGCCTATCTCGAGGACGGCGTGGCGCTGCGCAGGTCGCTGGTTCGCGCCCGCGTCCCGCTCGTCGCCAGCATCGGCACGAGTTCGAGCTACTGCATGCCGGCGTTTGGCCAGCTGCTCGGCCGGCAGGCCGTTGGCCTCTTCGCCTCCGATAAACCCGATGGCGACGATCTCCGGCCCGACCACCTGCTGCCGGGGGCGGCCGGGGAACTGCGCTGGGCCGCCGCCGAGTACCGCAGGCGGTACGGCGACCCGATGACCGCCCCGGCCCTGGCGGGCTTCGCCGGGGGTCTCGCCCTGTTCGAGCACGTCCTTCCCCGCTCGCATGGGTTCTCGGCGGCGGCGGTGGCGCAGGCGGCCCGCACGGTCCGTCTGCCCGACGGGGCGCTCCCGAACGGCAGCGGCCTCGCGTTCGCGCCGCCCGGAACGCCGGAGGCGGGAGCGAACCTCAAGGCCGCGAGTGTGATCTGGGAGTGGATGCCGTGCTCGTCGACCTCCTGCCTGACCCGCGTGGTCGTCTGGCCGCCGGCGTACGCCACCCATCCCATCGTCTTTCCGTGACCATTCCGCCCCCGCGCGCGTTCGCGTGGGGGATGGGGGCCGCGGCGCTGTACCTGGCGGTCGCGGCGGCCGGCTTCCGTTCCGGAGCGGTTCCGGTCCGGATCCTCTTCGACGGCGTTGCGCCGCCCCCGCCCTACCGGTGGGCGCGGCCTCCGGAAGCGCTTGCCCCCGGCAACCAGGCGCCGGAGGGTGGCATGGGGACGGTCTCGCTCGATGCCGCCGGGTCGGCCCCGGCCTCCGCCACGACGGGCGACGGGCAGGCGACCGTCAACGTCGCCGGGCGCGCCGTCCCGGGCGAACGCGGCGAGGTCTCCGCGGTGGTGCGGGTCACGCCCCTGGACCCGGCGATCATCGGCCCGCCGCCCCAGGGACTCCGATTCGACGGCAACGCGTACCGGATCGAGATCACCTACGCGTCGTCGGGCACACCGGTGGAACTGCGCCGCCCCCTGACCGTGGCGCTCCGCTACGCCACCGGAGGGACATCGCTGGTGCGCTCCCTCGGCGCGGGGTGGGCCGTGCTGCCGGCCACCAGGTTCGGGGGAAGCCTTCACCTGCTCGTCGCGAGCACCGAGACGGCCGGGGTGTTTGCCGCCGCGGCGCCGCAAGCCCTGCCCTACCGGCTCCGGACTCCCTGGTGGTGGTACGGCCTCTTCTTGGGGATCCCCGCCGCCCTCGCGCTCGTCATCGGCTTCCTGCCCCGGATCGTCGCCCGTCTCCGCCGCCGGCCCGCGTCGTGAGCGCGCGGAGATGAGGCGAACTCCTAGGAATCCGCCGTCATCTCGCCAGGGCCTGGTAGTCCCCGGCGCCGTACACGGCCCTGCCTCCCACGATCGTCAGGACGGACACGAGATCCTTGATCTGGTCGGCCGGCACCGTGAGGTAATCGGCCGAGAGGACGGCGAGGTCCGCGTTCTTGCCGGGTTCGATCGACCCCACCTGGTCCTCATCCATGTTGAACCAGGCGCTGCCGAGCGTGTAGACCCGAAGCGCCTGCAGCCGGCTGAGGTTTGCCCGCGGCGCGCGGATCGGATGGCCGGCCACCGTGTGCCCGGTGACGATCCACCAGAGAGACACGAACGGGTTGTAGGGCGCCACCCGCGTGGCGTCCGTCCCGCCGCCCAGGGGCAGCCCCATCGCGAGCATCGCCTTCATCGGCGGGGCGTTCTGCACGATGTCCGGGGGCCAGTTCTGAGCGATCTCGTCGCCGGAAAAGACCATCCGATCCTGGATGGTGATCCCGCCGCCGAGGGCCCTGATCCGGCGGATGGTGTCGGGGGTGACGTCCTCCATGTGCGCGAAGGCGAGCCGGCGGTTCTGGACCGGGATCTCGCGGTTGATCTCCTCGATCGCGGGGAGGAGCTGCTCGGCGGAGTGGTTGCGCGTGGCGTGCGCCTGGAACCGCCACCCGCTCTCAATGATCATCCTGACGGCCGCCCGCCAGTCGTCGATCGCCTTCGGCGAAAACTGCGGGGGCAGCGGCCCGAACGCGTCGCCGTCGTACGCCGAGGCCAGCACCTGCTCCCCCACCCCGACCGGCCGCAGCCAGGCATCGCCCGTCCCGGGACGGACCTCCGTCACGAACCGCTTGATCACGTCCAGCTCGCCGCCCGGACGGTTCGGCTGCATGTACCAGTGGACCCGGAGCGTGAGCTCGCCGCGATCGTGCAGCGCGGTGACGGCGCGGTAGTCTCCCGGCCAGATCAGTCCGCCGCCGGCCACGTCGCCGACGCCGGTCATGCCGAGACGGTTGAGCTCGCGGAACCAGTCGCGGGTGCCGGAGACCTGGTCCTCGGGCGCGGGCCGGGGGATCTTGAAATAGAAGGCGTTGATGCCCCCGAATCCCGTCACCACCCCGGTGGGCTGCCCGGACGCGTCCTTGAGCACCTTGCCGCCGAACGGGTCCTTGGTCTCGGCGGTGAGCCCCACGGCCGTCATCGCGGCCCTGTTCATCATCGCCTCGTCGTAGAGGTATTGGACCCAGATCGGATGGTCGGCAGAGATCGCGTCGATCTCCTGAGGCGTCGGCTTGCGGCGCTCGGTGAACTGACTCTCGTGCCAGCCGCCCGCCACCACGATCCACGTGCCGGGCGGGGTCCGCGCGGCCCGCTCCCGGATCATCCTGAGGCCCTCAGCGAGCGAGGGGACGGTCTGCCAGTGCAGCTCGGCGTCCCAGGTCAGGCCCTGCCGGATCGCGTGGATGTGCGAGTCGATGAGCCCCGGGACGACCGTGCGGCCGTGGAGATCGACGACCCGGGTCGAGGGACCCACATACGCCTGCATCTGGCCGTTCGTGCCAACCGCCGCGAACTTCCCCCCTTGGATCGCGGCCGCCTGCGCCGTCGAGAACTGGCGGTCCATGGTGATGATCTTGCCGCCGAGCAAGACGAGGTCGGCGGTCGGGGCGGCGGCCTGGACTCCGGCCCCCGGTCCGAGGGAGAGCGTGACCGCCAGGAATCCCGCGGTACACCACCCGAACAGCAGACGAGCCCGCATCGTCCCCCACCACCCTTTTCAGCCGGATGTGAAGCGCCGGTCGGCGTGTGCGCCGCGTTCAATGGGCGGCGGGGGATCTCCTGCCTACGGCGTCAGGCCGATCGAAACGAGGAGGAGGTGAACAACGATCAGCCGGGACGTCCCTCACGGCCGGGGAGGCCTTGAGATCATCATTCGTTCGCGCCGTGGCCCCGCGACGCGGCATCTGCCGCCCCTGCAAGTTCGGTTAAGACGGCAAAGAACGCGGACGATTGCCCGATGAAGAGCCCGTTCGCCGTCAACGCCTCGAGCGCGCCCATGGCCGCGCCCTGTGTCGCGGTGGGGCGGATGATCGAGCAGACCGGGAATTTTCGGTCGAGGAAGATGGTGGGCTCGGGCATGATCAGGTTGGTCTGGAAGTCCTCCCCGCCAAACGGAGGCGCATTGAGGTCCGGAAACACCAGCCCATTCGTTGGATCGGTCAGGGCAGGCGCATTGCCGGCTTTGTCTTGCCACGTCTGGAAATGCATGGTCTCGGTGGGGCCGATGCTGAGCACAATGCGCAGGACTTGCGGGTCGGTCACCCGCTGCGCCAACGATGGGTAGAGGCTCGTGCCGCCTTGCTCGATGAACGCGAAGTGAAATCCCGCCGTATTGGCAATGGCCTGAAGATGATCCTTGGGGGCCAGATCGGCATCGGATCGGGGAATGGCCGGAAACTGCCCTTTGGCCAACCCCGGGACCGCCTGCGGGAAGGTGTCGCCGAAATCGGGGTTCCGCGTACGGCTGCGGTACCGGGTCCACCAGGTGGTGTCCACGGTGAGCTGCATGAGGTTGGTGAGCCGTCCGATGTTCTGGGCGCCCGTCGCCCGACTGCTCGGCAACGTGCGGAACCGGTCCAGATCGACGGGTTCCGCGCCCCTCGATGCCAGGTACGCGTTAATGAAGGTGAAGTGGGTGAACTCGTCCTCGGTGTTGTCATGGATGTACTGGGGCATGTCTGCATCCAGGACTTGCAGGGCCGCGATGTAGTCCGCACTCCCACTTCCCCCGGGGACTTCGCTGTCTGGGACGCCGCCAAGTTCGTTGTATTGCTGCCACGCATCCGTCTCGAGGATTTCCGCCGCCGCCAGGAATCGAAGAATGGCGGCGTCTCCCTCCGTGAGGCTGCCTCTGGTGCGTGCGAGTGCCGCCGATCCACCGGCCAACAGCCGCGCCGCTCCGATCGTTCCTGCTCCAGCTGCCAGTCCTCCGAGCAATGAACGACGACTGGTGCGATGCCCCGACTGCTTTGGTTCCATGGTCTGCCCCCTCGCGTGACGTTCATGCTGCCGTGGTTCACGAAAGCGAAGATGCCATCTTGAAGTCACGGGCATGTCGGTTTGTGGTAACGATGTCGTCACAGGTAGAGGGAATGGTGAACTCCGAGTTCGAAGTGCACGTCGAGGTGATGGCGATGCCCCGCATCCCGTATGTCGATCCATCGGCTGTTGCGGACCCGGAGATCCTCGGCTATCTGGAGCGGGCCCGCCGCGAGGGGACGCCGCGGCCGGAGAGCCAGGCGATCCGCGCCCACGCCCCCGGCGTCATCCGGGCGTTCTCGCAGGCCTGGGACCTGACGTTCCGCCACGGGGTGTGCGACCACAGGATCAAGGAGCTCTGCCGAGTCTATGTGTCGAAATCGATCGAGTGTGAGTACTGAGGGGTCCAGCGATCCGTCCAGGCCGGACGGAAGGGTCTCACCGAAGCGCAATACGACGACCTGCTCAACTTTGCGGACTCGGACAAATTCACCGAGCGGGAGAAGACGGCCTTGACCTATACGAGCGCGATCCTCTGGGATTCGGAACTCGCGGACGATGCCCTCTGGGAGCGGCTGCACCGGCACTTCACGCTGCCCGAACTGGTGGAACTGGGATTCTTCATCGCCCTGACGTCGGGGCAGCAGCGATGGATCAAGACCCTGGGGCTCGGACATCGGGAGGTGCTCGGGGACACGAGCGCGGGCCTCGTCCCGGAAACACAACAGGACCCGTCCCGGCCGTGATGGGCGGGATGTGCGCCCGCGCCGATCGGGCCCGGACCTTCTTCACCGCCGCGGCCGTCCTGCTGGGGTGCGGCGCGCTCGCCGCCCGGCCGCCCGCCGGGCCCCCGGCGTGGGCGGGCCTGCCCGACCTCTCCCTCCTCGTGGTCGTCGTCGTGGGGATGATTGGCGTGACGGCGCCGGTCCCGCCCCACCACGAGAGCCGCCCCGGGAGGGTCCAATGGCTTGCGGCGCTGGGCCTGGGGGTGGCGGCGTTTGCGGCCGCGCGCAGCCTCACAGCCCCCATCGGTCCGCCCGTCACCGCCCTGGCCGCCGCATCGACCCTGGTGGCCGCCGTCGCCGAGGAGGCCTTCTTCCGCCGGCTGGTCTACGGGTGGCTGGCCGGAGGAGGACCTGCCCCGGCCGTCGCGGGCGCCGCCGCGCTCTTCGCCGTGGTGCACCTGCCGGCCTACGGTGTGCGCGCCCTCCCGGTGGATCTGGCGGCGGGGATCGTCTTTGGCTGGCAGCGGCTGGCCACCGGGGGATGGACCGCCCCCGCCCTCACCCACGCGGCTGCGAACCTGCTCCAACTGATCTGACGCCAGGTGCTCTAGCGATGCCGTCAACCCGCCGGGGCAGAGCCGCGGTCCGCGAGTTCATGTGGGGCGCGGCGGCGGCGGCCCTGTACCTGGGGGCGGTCGCCTATACGTGGCCTCTCGCGCCGGTCCGGATCCTGTACGAGGGAGAGGCGCCCCCCCTGCCCTACCGCTGGGTGCATCCCCCGGCGGAGGTGTCCCAGGACAACCAGCCGCCTGAATCCGGCGCGGGCCAGATCGCGCTCAGCCCGCAAGGATCCCAGTCCACGTCCATCGTCACCGACGACGGCCAGGCGGGGGTGATCTTTCGGTTCGGCGCGATCGCCCCTCGGACGGGCGCCACCTCGGCCCAGGTCAAGGTCGTGCCGCTCGATCCGGCACCGCTCCCGCGCCCCCCATCCGGCCTGCGGCTCGACGGGAACGCCTACCGCGTGGACGCGACCTACAACACCGGCGAGCCGATCGTCCTCCGCATTCCCATGACGGCGGTCCTCCGCTATCCCAGGCACGCCACGATGCTGCTGCGCCTCACCGGCGAGACCTGGACCGCGCTCGACGCCCACATCGTCCCCGGGTCGCTGCAGATCTTCGCCGGGACGGATCGCGTCGGCGTCTTCGCCGCGGCCGGCCCCGCCGGCCCGCCTCCGGCGGCCTGGATCGGCTACGCGGTCGCCGCCGCGGCCGTGCTCGGAGCGGCGGCCGCTATCGCCGCCCGCCGGCTGCGCGCCCGCCGCCGCGACGTGGGGGGCACGCCGGCCTGACGCGGAATCATCCGGCCTGCGACGCTGAACCTCCCTTGATTTCAATCTTCAGGAGCGTCTCCAGTCCCCGGACCACGGCCGCGCTGTCCTGGGATCCGAAGCCGAGGGCGCGGGCGAGCTGCATCAGTTCGGCCGCGCCGTTTGCCGCCGGCAGCGGCACCGTCATCTCCCGCCCGAGTTGCGTGGCCTGGCGGAGATCCTTGTAGGCCATATCCAGCCGGAAGTTGACCTGGTCGAACGCGCGCGCGAAGATCTTGGGCACCATGGCCCGGAGCAGCGGGCTCGCCGAGGTGCTCGCCGACAGCATCTGGAAGAGCCGGTCACAGTCCAGGCCGGCGGAGGCGGCCAGGGCGAAGCCCTCGGCGATCGCGGCCGCGCTGACGATGCCGATCATGTTCTGCACCAGCTTGGCCGTGTGACCGGCCCCCACGCCGCCGAAGTGGTAGATCTGCGATCCCATGGCGGCGAGCAGGGGGCGCACCGACTCGAGCGTCGCGGCGTCGCCCCCCACCATGATCGTCAGGGTGCCGTCCCGCGCGCCCTTCGTCCCGCCGGTCACCGGCGCGTCCAGGAACCGCCCGCCCCGCTCGGCCACGCGCGCGGCGAGGCGCCGGGTCTGCGGAGGAAAGCTCGTGCCCATGTCGATCACGGTGTATCCGGGCGCCATCGCCCGCGCCGCCCCGCCGGCGCCGAACAGGACGTCCTCGACCTCGTCGGCGGTCGGCAGCATCATGATCGCCAGCTCGGTCCGTTCGACCGCCTCGAGCGCGGTCGAGGCCTCGACGGCGCCCTTCCCCACCAGCCGCTCCACGCCGGCCCGGCTCCGGTGCGCCAGCACCACCACGCCGTGGCCCGCAGCGAGGAGGTGCCCGGCCATCGGCTCCCCCATCAGCCCAACCCCGAAGAACGCCACCCGCGCCATCGCCGCCCTCCTCAGGCCTCCGTCCTTACGCCCACGTGATCAGCGGATAGTTCGTCAGCCGCTCGTAGCCGGACTCGGTGATCAGGAGCGTGTCCTCGACCACCCCGGTGCCGAGGCCTTCGACCACGACCATCGGCTCGTACGCCACGGTCATCCGCGGCCGCAGCTCCGTGGTGTTTCCGGCGAACAGCCCGGGCGCCTCGATCACGGACATCCCGATGCCGTGCCCGAACCCGCCCGAGCAGTAGTACGGTTTGAAGCGGGTCCCCCGCACCGCCGCGAGCAGCGCGTTGGACACGTCATCGACCGTCCGCCCGGGCCGCATCACCTCCAGCCCGGCCCGGTAGAGCTCGAGGCCGATGTCCAGCAGCGCGCGGGCCGGCCCGGCCGCCCGGCCCACGGCGGTGCACCGGCTGACGTCGGACATGTAGCCGTCCCAGTTGGCTCCCAGGTCGATGAACACCATCTCGCCCTGCACCAGCGCCCGGCGCCGCGGCACCCCGTGCTTCAACCCGGCCTGGGCTCCGCCGATCACGCAGGTCGCAAAGGCTTCGCGCGCGCCGAGCGTGTGGAGCCGCGCGACCCCCGCCGCCGACGCCGCGGTCTCCTCGGCTCCCGCCCGCAGCGTTTTGAACACCGCCTCCAGCGCCTGATCGGCGATGGTCCCGGCGTAGCGCATCTTCACGATCTCCTCGTCGCTCTTCGAGAGGCGCACGGCGGCCAGCAGCTGGTCTGCGGGGCGCAGCCCCGGCAGCCGCGAGGCCAGCGCCGCGTAGAGCGGATGGGGCAGGTGCGCGCTCCCGGCCAGCCCGACCACGGACGCGCCGCCGGCGGCGTCGGCGGCGAGCACGGCGACCTCGTCCAGGGAGCCTCCGTAGATCGGTCCGAGCGCGACGCGAACGTCGGGGACCCGGCACGACCAGATCATCGAGTGCATCGGCTCCCCATGCAGGACGGCGTCGGTGATCACCGCCATCCGCCGGTCGGCGTGCAGCACGACGAACGCGTTGCCGAACGCCGGCGCGTAGTTGGTCAGGTAGGCGACAGCCGACGGGGCGGAGGCGTTCCCGTACACGCAGAGCGCGTCCAGCCCCTCGCGCTGCATCGCCTCGCAGAGCGCGGCGCTCCGGCGGTCGTATTCGGCGTCGCTGAACGCCTGGACGAGATATGGCCGCCGCGCGTCGAGATCGAATGGCACCCTGGGCATGGACCGGCACCTCCGCTATCTACAGGAAGCCTCCCAACGGCACAGAACTGTGGAGCACGGCGATGAACCGTCCACCCCGCGTGTCGCTCGACCACATTCTTGTGGCCGTCCCGGATCTGGCCGAGGGCCGGCGGCGGTTCGCGACCGAGTACGGCCTGCGGGCCCTGGAGGGGGGACGGCACCCCGGCGTGGGGACGGCAAACATGATCATCCCCCTCGGCTCCGAGTATCTCGAACTGATCGCTGTGGTCGATGCCGGCGAGGCGGGTCGGGCGCCGACCGGGAGGCTGATCAGCCGGGCGATCTCCGAGGGCCGGACCTTTGCCACCTGGGCGGTGCGCACAGACGATCTGGAGGGGTTGCGCGGCCACCTCCACGATTTGGGACTGGCGCTGCCGGCCCCCGCCGCCGGCGCGCGGGAGCGCCCGGACGGCGTGGTTCTTCGCTGGCGCACGCAGTTCCTGGAGCCGCCGCCCGCCTCCGGCGGGCTGCCGTTCGTCATCGAATGGTCGGTGCCGTCGGGCATGCACCCCGGCGCCTCCGCCATCGCCCACCCGTCGGGAGCGCGAAGGATCAGCGCGGTTCGGCTCGGGGACCCCAGCCCGCAGCAGGCGGCCGCGCGGATCCGTGCGCTGCTCGGAGACGGCCTCCCCGTTGCGGTCGAGCAGGCCGGGACGGGCGGCGTCCTGGCCGTGGAACTGGTCACGCCGGACGGTCCGCTGGTGATCCGCTAGCGCATCACGTCTTGAAGACGCCCCGGCCGAGGGCGACGGGCTTGCCGTCCTCGTCGAGGACCTCGACGTCGGCAACCGCGAGCGAGCGGCCGGCCTTGATCGCGCGGCCGGTGGCGGTGAGCGCCCCCCGGGTGACCGGCCGCAGGTAATCGACCCGCAGGTCGATCGTCGGCACATCGTAGCCCACCGCCGCGATCACCGCAAAATCTCCCGCGGTGTCGATGAGGGAGGCGATGGCGCCCCCGTGCACGTACCGGCCGCCCTCCTCCTCCCCGGCCAGGAGGTCTTCCCGGAACGGCATGCGGACGACCACCTCGCCCGGCGCCGCACGCACCATCTCCAGGCCCAGCAGCCGGTGATACGGCGAGCGCCGCAGGACATCCGGGAGCGTCTTGAGCGGCAGGCTGTCCACGCCTACATGCCTCCTTTCAGCATGCCGATCGTCTCTCTGGCGCGCCGCTGCAGCGCCGCGCGGTCGATCTTGCCGGTGCTGCCGAGCGGCGGGGCCTCGATGAAGAAGACTTCCCGCGGGTGGGCATACGCCGGGCCGCGGGAAAAAAAGAACTGCTTCAGGTCCTCCGCGGTGGCGGCCTGCCCGTCCCGCAGCACCACGAAGGCCACGGGCGCCTCCCCCTTCAGCGCGTGCGGCACCGAGACGACGACCACCTCCCGCACCGCCGGGTGCAGCAGCAGCGTGTCCTCGACCTCCTTCGGGTACACGTTTTCCCCGCCGACGTTGATCATGTCGTCCAGCCGGCCGAGGATCGTGTAGTAGCCGTCCGCGTCGCCGCGCGCCAGGTCGCCGGTGTGCAACCACCCCTCCGCGTCGAATTTTTGCGCCGTGATCTCGGGCGCTTTATAATATCTGGCCAGTCCTGGGTTGCGCGTCCACAGCTCCCCGGCCTCGCCCGCGCGCGCCTCCTGCCCATCGGCTCTGACCACCCGGACCTCGCACCCCGGCAGCGGCAGCCCCGCGCTGCCGATCTTGCGCGGACCAAACCGCGGGCTCTCGAACACCACCGGGCCGCCTTCGGTCAGCCCGTACCCTTCGCTGATGCCGGCGTGGAAGGTCTCCTCGAACTCCTGCAGCAGGTCGGGCGGCACCATGGCCGATCCGCAGGCGGCCCAGCGGAGCGTGCTCACGTCGTGCTGCGCCAGGAGCGCCGTTTGGTTCAAGATCAGCCGGAACATCGCCGGCACCCCCGTCATGTACGTGCAGCGGTACCGGTCGATCGCCGCGATGACGTTGGCGGCGTCGAAGCCCGGGAGGATGACCAGGGCGCCGCCGGCCATCAGGATCGGCTTGACCGCCGACGCCATCGCGTTCTTGTGGTACAGGGGCACGGCCACCAGGGCCCGCTCGGTCTCGTCGAACATCATGATCCGGCGCACGGCGTCCGCGTTCCAGAACTGCCCGCCGTGCGTGAGCAGCACGCCCTTCGGCTTTCCGGTCGACCCGGACGTGTACGGCTGCATGCAGACGTCGTCGGGGGCGACCTGGACCGTCGGGAACTCCGGGGAGGCGGCCTCCAGCAGCCGCTCATAGGACAGCGCGTCCGCGGGCGGGGCCCCGGTCACGACCAGCGTCCGCACGGCGGGCACATCCTCCCGCAGGCGGACGGCCTGCTCCAGCAGCGCCTGGGACGCCACCAGCACCTCGGCATCCGAATGCTCCACGCAGTAGCGCAGCGTCTCGTAGCCGGCCCGGACGTTCAGGGGCACCGGCACCGCGCCGGCGCGCATGGCGCCGAAGCAGAGCTCGACGAACGGCCATTCATTGGGGAACAGCAGGGCGACGCGGCGGCCCGCCTGCACGTCCAGCGCGCGCAGCAGGTTGGCGACGCGCTTCATCCGCGCGTCGAGGTCCCCGTAGGTCAGGGTCACCTGCCCCTGGATCACCGCCGGCCGCTCCGGGAACGCCCGCATCGGGACGTACGCCAGGTCGCCGAAGTTGCTCGGGAACGCCGCCATCGGCCCTCCGTTCCTCCCCCGCTATTCTTGCGGGTGGATGATCACTTTGCCGAACACCTCGCGCTCCTCGAGCAGCCGCTCGCCCTCCGGGGTCTGAGCCAGGGGCAGCACCCGGTCGATCACGGGCCGGATCCGCCCGGACCAGACGACCCGGAGGAGCGCCTCGAGATCCAGCCGCGTCCACCCGTCGGAGCCGAGAATGGTCAGCTCGCGGACCCAGATGTACCGGATGTCGGTGTTCGGATCGTACCCCGTCGTCGCGCCGCACGTCAGCAGGCGGCCGCCTTTGCGCAGGCTGCGCAGGCTCCTGACCCAGGTGGCGGCGCCGGTGTAGTCGACCACGACATCCACGCCCCGCCTGCCGGTCAGGCGCCACACCTCGCGGTCGAACTCCCCGTCCTGGTAGTTGATCACATGGTCGGCGCCCAGGCCGCGCAGCTTCGCCAGTTTGTCTTCGCGCGAGGCCGCCGCGTAGACGATGCACCCGGCCATCTTGGCGATCTGCACGCACGCCGTCCCCACGCCGCCGGACGCGCCCAGGATCAGCACGTGCTCCGTCGGGCGGACGCGGCCCCGGCTGAGCAGCATCCGCCAGGCCGTCCCGTAGGCGATCGGCAGCGCCGCGGCCTCGTCGAACGCCGCGCGGTCGGGCAGCGGGATGAGGTTCGCCGCGGGCACGAGCGCGTACTCCGCCAGCCCGCCGGGGGCGTCCTCGCCGATGGCGCCGTGCTCGAGCGCGGGATCGACCAGCACCCGCTGCCCCACCGCGACCCCCTCCACGCCGGGGCCGATCTCGGCCACCACCCCCGCGATGTCGCCGCCGCTGATGAACGGCAGCGGGGTCTTCTTCCCCGGCATGCCGCGCCGGACGAAGATGTCGAGATGGTTGAGCGCGCAGGCGTGGACCTGCACCACCGCCTGGCCGGCGCCGGCGCGCGGGGTAGGAACGTCCGCTTCCAGCCGCAGCGTATCGCGGCCGCCGTGTTCGCGGATGACAATCGCGCGCATCTGCCTAGGCCCGCCCCCGTGTCTTGGGGTCCAGCGTATCACGGATGCCGTCGCCCACAAAATTCAGCGCGATCACCACGAGGAAGATGGCGAGCCCCGGGAAGGTGGCGACCCACCACTGGGCCAGGAGGTCGCGGCCGGCGCTGACCATGGCGCCCCACTCCGGCGTCGGCGGCGTCGCGCCCAGCCCAAGGAAACTGAGGCCGGCTCCGGTGACGATCGCCGACCCGAGGTCGATCGTGGCGAGCACCACGATCCCCGGGAGGACTCCCGGCAGGATCGCACGCCGGAAGACGCCGATCGGCGTCTGCCCGAGGGCCGTGGCCGCCTCGACGTACTCGAAGGTCTTGATGGCCAGCGCCTCGCCCCGCGCCAGCCGCGCGTAGGGGGGCCACCAGACCAGCACCATGGCGAGCCCGGCGTTGACCAGCCCGGGGCCGAGGGCGACGACGATGGCCATGGCCAGGATAATCGCCGGAAACGCCATGACGAGCTCGGTCGCGCGCATCACCCCGTCGTCGATCCACCCTCCCAGGTAGCCGGAGGCCGCGCCGAGGAGCGTGCCCGCCCCGCCCGCCAGGCCGACGACCGAGAAGGCGAGCGTCAGCGTGTACCGCCCCCCGTACAGCACGCGGGCCAGGACGTCCCGGCCGAGGTCGTCGGTCCCGAAGGGATGGCCGGCGCCCGGCGGTTGAAACGCGGCGTCGAGGTGCTGCTCGTCCGGCCCCCCGGGGGCCAGGAGCGACGCTCCCGCGGCCGCCGCGCCCCCCAGGGCGAGCAGCGCGCACCCGAGGAGGAGTCCGGCGGGCCGGCGCCGCCGCGCGAGGGTCGGCATCATTGATAGCGCACCCGGGGATTGACCAGCATGTACAGCAGGTCGACGCCCAGGTTCACCGCGACGTAGATTGCGCCGACGACCAACGCCACGCCCATCACCGCGGGGAAGTCCAGGCTCGCCGCGGAGGAAAAGGCGTACCTGCCCAGTCCCGGCCAGGAGAAGATCGTCTCGGTCATCACCGTCCCGGACATCAGCTGGGCGTACAGGGTCCCGCCGATCGTCAGGACGGGGATCAGGGCGTTGCGGAGCGCGTGACGGAGCACCACCGCCCATCCCGTCAGCCCCTTGGCCCGGGCCGTGCGCACATAGTCGTTGGACAGCACCTCGAGCATGCTGGCCCGGGTGATCCGGGTGACGAACCCGGCGCCGACGGTGGCCAGCACGACGGCGGGCAGCACCATGTGGCTCGCGGCGTCCCCGAACAGGTCGGGCCGGCCGCGGAGCAGGCTGTCGATCAGGTACATCCCGGTCACCGGCTCGGGCGGCGTCGCGCCGGCGGTGAGCCGCCCCGGCGGCGGAGCCCAGCCGAGGCGGAAGTACACGGTGGACACCAGCAGCACCGCGAACCAGAACGTTGGGATGGCCACCCCGATCGTGGAGACGGCGCGCGCCGCGGCGTCGATCGCCGAGTCGCGGGTCACGGACGCCAGCACGCCGAGCGCGATGCCCGCGGCCAGCGCGGCGAGCAGCGCCACGGTGGCCAGCTCGGCCGTCGCCGGCAGCGAGAGGCCCAGTTCCGCGAGGACGGGCCGGTTGGTGGCGATCGACGTGCCGAGATCCCCGCGCAGCAGGTTGCCCAGGTAGACGGCGTACTGCACGATGACGGGCCGGTCGAGCCCCCAGCGGTGCCGGAACGCCTCCACGAGCCCGGGGTTCTGGGCGGCGCGATCCCCCATGGTGGTCAGCACGAGGTCCGCGGGCAGGAGATGCGAGACGAGAAACGTCACCAGGGTGATCCCCAACAGCGTCGGGAGGGCGAGGAGCGCCCGGCGGAGCAGGTAGCGGCCCATCGCGGGATCCGGCGGACGCCGGCGGCGCTCCGGCGTCCGCCGCGCGCCTTACCGACGGCGGAGCGAGTCCACCTCGAGGAAGTAGAGCGGGTGGAACGTGAAGCCGGTGATGTCGGCGCGCGCCCCGGCGATGTTGGTCGGCTGCGCCAGGCTCACGTAGGGCGAGTCGGGCGCGGCCAGCGCCCGATTGTACTGCTCGTACATCGCGGCCCGGCGCTGAGGATCCGCGATCTTCTGGGCGTCGGCGACCAGCTTCGCGGCTTCCGGATTCTGCCAGTGCAGGCGCTTGTTGATGAACCCGGTGACGAAGTACGACCAGTTGTCCGGGTCCATGTAATCGGGGAACCAGAACCCGATCGCCGTCTGGGGCTTGCCCTGGCGGTAGAACGTGAGGAAGATCGACTGCTGGACCGGCTGCAGCCGGAGGTCGATCCCGATCTTCGCCAGGTCGCCGCGCAGTTTCTGCGCCAGACGGTCCAGCGGCAGCGCTCCGTAGCTCGTGCCGGCCGCCCAGGTCAGCGGCACGCCGGCCTTCTGGACGCCGGCCTCCTTCATCAGGCCCGCCGCCTTGGCGGGATCGTGCCGGTACAGAAGCGCCGTGTTCAGCGACTCGGGGAACCCCAGCATCCCCGGCATCATGATGCTGCCGATCCGGCGCCCGTGGCCGCGCATGATGCCGGAGACGATCCCGTCGTAATCGATCGCGTACTTGACCGCCTCGCGCACCTTCACGTTGTCCCACGGCGCGGCGCTGGTGTTCAACCCCATGTAGACGGTGTACGCGGAGGGGTCCTCGAAGAGGGTCGTCCCGGGCTTGCCCTTCAGGTCCTCGGCCTGATCGACGTTCAGGTCCAAGGCCAGATCGACGTCCCCGCGCTGGAGGGTGAGCGACTGCGTGCTCGGATCCTTGATGTGCCTGACGATCACCTGGCGGAAGAACGGCTTGGGCCCGTAGTAGCCGTCGTTGCGCTCGAGGACGATCTCGGTCTCCCGCGCGTAGCGCCGCAGCAGATACGGGGCCGCGCCCGCCGAATGCGTGTAGAACCACTGCTCGGCCTTATCCAGGGAATCGGCGCCCACGGTCTCCACGCCGCCCTGCGCCCGGACCGTCTTGCTGTCGACGATCGAGAACACCCCGGCCGCGAGCGCGGCGAGGAAGGTCGCATCCGGACCGTTCAGGAGGACCCTGGCCGTCTGCCCGTCGACGACCTCGACCGTCCGGAGCGAGTCGGCGAGAAACGACCCGTAGCCCTTGATGTTCTTGGCGCGCAGGAGCGAAAACCGGACGTCTTCGGCGGTGACGGGATTGCCGCTCGGGAACACGGCGTCCTTCCGGAGCCTGAACGTGTACGTCGCGGCGTCCGGGCTGACGGTCCAGGACTCGGCCAGATCGGGCTGGATCTTCCAGAAGTCCGGCGCGCGCTGCCGCACCAGCCGGCTGTAGACGGGGAACTGCAGGAAGACGCCGCCGACGTCATAGGATCTTCCGGGATCAGGGGTGTGGATATCGGAGATGTCTTTGGCGATGACGAGGACGTCGGTGCGGGCGGCGCCGATGCCCTGGTGCGCCGGCGCGCCGACGAGCGACAGGCCGGCGGCGGCGGCAAAGACGGAGATCACGCGGGACCTCAGGTGCATGGGCTGTTCCTCCTCCGGGGGCCCTCAGGGATGAGGTGGGCTCGGCACCCGTAGATTCGCTGCCCGTGGTGGGGTCCTCCTGGCTCACACATGCCTCATCGCCTTGCGCTCAGCCCCGAGGAAGCGTCCCGGCGCGCCGCGCAGAGCATTGCCAACGACCGGCGATTAGTGGAAGACGCGCCCGGCGTCGACCACGAGCGTCTGTCCCGTCACGCTGTCCGTCCGGCAGAACTCGACCACGAGCGAGGCGACGTCGTCCTTATCGGTCCCGCGCTGCAGCAGGGCCCCTTGTGTGGCCCGCCGGCGGTATTCCGGCGACAGGTTCTCGCTCATCCGCGTGCCCTCCATGAACCCGGGCGCCACACAGTTGACGAGGATCTCCGGGGCGAGCGCCACGGCCATGCACTTCGTCAGGTGGTTCAGCCCGGCCTTGGAAACGGCGTAGGCGATGGAGGACCCGGTCGGGCTGAGTCCCGCGACCGAGGACACGTTGACGATCCGCCCCCCGCCCTGCCGCTTCATCAGGGGCGCGGCGGCTTTGATGCAGAGAAACGGCCCGGTCAGGTTGACCGTCAGGATCTGGTTCCAGTCTTCGATCCGCAGGTCGTCCAGCTGATGGTACGGGATCCATTTGTTGTAGGCGGCGTCGTTGACGAGGATGTCGATGCGGCCGTACATGCGGACGACTTCGGCCATCAGGCTGCGCGTGGACTCCGGGGACCCGACGTCCACCTGAAACGGCGCCGCGCGGCCCCCGAGTCGCTCGAGCTCGCGGGCCACGGCCTCGGCCTCCTCCCGCCGCTCGCGATAGCACACGGCCGCGTGGACCCCGGCCCGGACCAGCTTGTGCAAAATCCGGCGCCCCAATCCCCCGGTGCCCCCCGTCACCACCGCGACGCCGCCCTCGAGATCCATGGCGCCCTCCAATGGTCATTCCTGTGGCCTGGGGTGGTTACGGGACGGCGCGGAGCACTTCCTTTCGCGGGAACGCGGGCCGTCGCCTAGTGGCCGGCGAACGTCGGCGGCAGGAGCATGCCCGTGAGCAGGGACAGCAAAAACAGGACCATGTGGGTGAACACTCGAGAGATCCTGCGCTCCATCACGACCTCATCATGCACCGCCGCGGCGCCGGTTCGCTATCGGTCACGTGAACGATCTTCGAACATCATTAGAACATCACGTGATCACGTGCCGCCCCAAGCGGGGACGGCCTTCGATTCTCCAGAGATCCTCCCGCGACCTCCCCAGGCGCCGGTCCCGTGGCGTTGTTCATTCGAACTGCTGTCGAAAACTAGCAAAAGGGAGGAAGTAAACTCCTGCGGGCGGGTGCAACCACTCCGTGATCGTTACTCGATGCGGGTCGGTCGGCGCCGGAGAGGGCCCAGACACGCCGGGAGAAGGGCGGGTGGGAGGCATGAGGCACTACTCGTACTCGGCGGGTCCGGTCGCGATCCGGAAGGCCGCCAGACCGAAGCACGAGGGGATTCCCCGGGAGCGCGTCCCGAAAACGATGACATCGCTGGACGTCCTGCTCTCGATCTGGATTGCCGAGTCATTGCTCGAGAACGAGACCCGCACGAAGAAGCGCGCGCGAAAGACGTCCGTCCGAGCCTGACCGCGGCATGCTCCATCGGGGCCGCCGAAGGCCCCTCCCGACGGCCGCCGCCCCCGGGGGCCCGGCCGGAGGCTTGGGGGTCAGGCGGTCGGGAAGGACTCCCCGATCATGAGGCTAATAATAGGAGGCGGTGAGTGCCCGTTCTCTGGCGAAAGGAGTGAGACCGTGGATCTGGGGATCTTCCTGCTGCTCGCCGGACTGATCTTGTGGGCGACCGGCCACATGGTCTTGCGCTAGCTCCGCAAAACCCTGCGTTGCCACGCTACGCCGAATCAGGGGCCTTCGCTTCGACGCGCGCCCCGGACTGAGTCTCCAACCGGGCCTTGATCCCCCGAGGGGGCACCCCCTCCGCTTCCATCAGGTGACGGATGCGCCGGATCAGCCCGATATCACGGGTCGAGTACAGCCGGTGCCCGCCCTTGGTGCGCGCGGGACGGAGCAGCCGGTATTCGACCTCCCAGCTGCGGATCCGCCGCGCGGCAACGCCCGTCAGCGCAGCCGCCGTGCGGATCGGATAGACTGGCAGATCCTCGGGTGCGTTCATCGCGTCTCAGGGGTCTTTCGCTCTGGGTGGATACCCCGCCCGGCGGATCTCTAGTCACTTCTCCCCCCGTCTGAACCGCATCTCTCAGGAGCTTTCCTGGAAGTTCTCCGACCTGTCGCTGCTCAAATAGATGCCTGAGGCGTGCCGGCCGGTGCATTTTGGAGGCACAGGCGACTGCCGGACTCCTATCGGGGGCATCATGAAGCAGTGCAAGCGGAGAACAATGTCCCAGCAGCGGTGCCGGGTTTTCGTACGAGCCCGAAGCGTGAACCCCAGAGTCGCCGGCAGCCGAAGGGCGCGCGGCCGACCAAGGGAACCGGCGCAGTCTAGGGAGGCAGTGAGATGCGACAGCGCAAGATGGTGTTCGGAGTCATCTCCCTCAGTCTCATGCTGAGCGTCATGCTGGTGGTCACCCCGGCGGCCCGGCCGAGTACGCCGACCGGGAACACCACCTGGAGTCTCTCGCCGGATCACGATCAGGACGACCGTGGGTCTCAAAACAGATACGACGTGTGCAAACAGAATCACCGCCCCCGGAAGTGCCCGACGGTCTCGACCGGGGGCGTGGCCGCGACCGTGACGTTCGACGTCCCCGGCGCGGCGCTCACGTGGGCCTTTGGCATCAACAACGCCGACGCCATCGTGGGATACTATCAGGACGCGACGGCCGGCGCGGCCTACCACGGCTTCATCCATCAGGGCACCAGTTATACCACGGGCTTCACCACGGTCGACGTCCCCGGATCCATCCTCACCTACGCCCAGGGGATCAACGACCTCGGCGACATCGTGGGGATCTACGAGGACGCCGCCGGCACCACGCACGGCTTCCTGCATCATGGAACCGACTACACTCAGGGGTACCTCACGATCAACGTTCCGGGCGCCGAATGCTGCATCTCGCCCAACGGGATCGCCAACGACGGCACGATCGCGGGAACCTACGGGGGGAAGGGCCACATCCGCGGCTTCAGGCATGCGGGGACCGATCTCACCACGGGGTACAGCACGATCGATTACGCGAGCGCCACCGTGACCTCGACCGATACCGTCGCCAACGCGATCGACCGCAGCGGCGGGGTCGCCGGATACTACTTCGACCAGTTCGGCAAGCGTCACGGCTTCGTGCTGCGCTCGGGAACCTTCAGCACGGTTGATGCCCCCGGCACCCTGGTTCCTGCGCCGATGGCCGGCACCACCCAGGTCTACGGCACCAACAGCCTGGGCGTGGTGGTGGGGTACTACCTGGACTCCGGATTCCAGTACGATGCCTTCCAGGCTCAGGGGACGACCTTCAAGGTGGTCACCGTGGGGACGGGCAACATCGTGTTCGCCTACGGGATCAACGAGAACGGTGACGTCGTGGGCGAAGTGTACAACAGCGCCACGGCCAAATACCACGGTTTTGCGATCATCGCCGCGACCGGCACCGCCGCGGCCGGCACCGCCACCAGGCCCACCGGTCGTGGCGACGATGACGACGAGAACCACCACCGCGACAACGACAACGACAACAACGAACACGGGGAAGCCGGCGGGCACTAGCCGGAACGACGCCAGCGGAGGGGGACGGATGGGGTTGCCCGCGAGGGCAACCCCTTCGCGTTACCTAGACCTAGGCGAACTCGAACTCCCGCTCGGCCACCGCCAGGCTCTCGTCGATGATCGAGACGATGCGGTCGATCTCCTCGTTCGACACCACCAGGGGCGGGGCGACCTGGATCGACATGAAGACACGGCTGAGCAGTCCGCGCTCGGTCATCAACGCCATGAGCCGGCGGCTGAACGGATGATTCGCGGCGGGCGGCCCCCACCCAAACGGCTCCTTGGTGCGCTTGTCCTGCACGAGCTCGACGGCGCAGAGCAGGCCCAGGCCGCGGACATCGCCGACGGTCGGGTGCGCGCGCAGGGACTCCAGGCGCCGCAGCAGGTAGTCCCCCCGCTCCGCGCTCCGCTGCGCCAGGTTCTCCCGCTGCAAGATTTCGATGTTCTTCAAGGCGGCGGCGCAGGCGACGGCCTGGCCGCCAAAGGTCAGCAGGTGGGCGAGTCCGACGTCCTTCCGCTTGAACTCCTCGAATGCCCGATCGCTGACCGCCACCGCGGCGATCGGCGCGTACCCGGACGAGAGGCCCTTGGCCATGGTCATCAGATCGGGCACCACGCCGAAATGCTCAGCGGCGAACATCCGGCCCGTCCGGCCGAACCCGTTGATCACCTCGTCCATGATCAGCAGGACCCCGTGCTTGTCGCAGATCTCTCGGAGCCGCTTCCAGTACTTCGGAGACGGAACGTGATTATTGTTGGACACCGAGACCGGCTCGCCGATCACCGCCGCGACGTACTCCGGCCCCTGCGCGACAATCTCCTGTTCGACGGCGTCGGCGCACCGCAGGTCTTCCGCTTCCCCCTGCAATCCGAAGGTCGGCCGGTAACGATTCGGGGACGGCACAAAGCTGACCCCCGGCATGAACGGCCCAAAGTAGGCCTCGTTGCGTGAGGAGGTGATGCTCATTGCCCCGAACGTCGACCCGTGGTAGCCGCCCAGCCGGGCGATCACCTTGTACCGCTTGGGGAACCCGCGCATGACCTGGATCTGCTTGGCGATCTTCATGGCGCTCTCCACCGCTTCGGAGCCGCCGGAACAGAGGAAGATCCGGTTCAGGTCGCCCGGCGTGATGCCGGAGAGCACGTCGGCGAGCTGGACCGCGGGCAGGCTGGTGTACGTGGCGCTGGACGCGTACGCCAGCTCACGGGCCTGGCGGGCCATCGCCTCGCCGATCTCCGCGCGCCCGTGACCCACGTTCACCAGATAGAGTCCCGAGATGCCGTCCAGATACGTCCGGCCCTGCGCATCGATCAGCCGGCATCCCTCGCCGCGAATGATGACGCGCAACCCGTCGCGTTCGGCCAGATCGAGCCAGCGCGCGGTGTGAATCCACACGTGCTCGAGCGCCTGCTGTTCGACCGGGGTCAGCTCAGGCGCTTTGATTGTCTCCCGCATCGTCTCATGACCTCCTGGGGATCGCATCGGCGCTGGCGCAGTCCGACGCGTCGGGGGTGGGTGTCGCTCCAGCCGGCGTCGCCGTGATCGGCGGCCAGCAGCCCTTTCGAGGGGGCGGGCCCGGGCCCCTTCTTCGCAGCCCCCGGTCGGGGCGGGCGATGCGCATGGTCGCACGCGTGCGGGCGAGCAGGAAGGGCTGGCCATCCGCCGAAGGCCACCCGAAGTCGAATGGAGACCCATCGGACCATGCGGCAGGCGGTCCTGCGCGCGCCTCGATCGCTGGACCTGGCGGAGGTTCCGGTTCCCCTCCCCGGCCGCGGCGAAGTTGTCGTCCGGATCCGGGCCTCGCTGACCTGCGGCACCGACCTCAAGACCTACCGGCGCGGCCATCCCCGGCTGCCCTTCGGCCCGTTCGGCCACGAAGCCGCCGGCGACATTGCCGCCGTCGGCGACGAGGTGCGGGGATTCGCGGTGGGCCAGGCGGTGGTCTTCATGCCCACCGCGCCGTGCGGCCGGTGCGGGGCGTGCAGCCGGGGCCGCGAGAACCTGTGCGAGACACTGTTCGACGACATCGCCGTTGGGACCTACGGAGAGGCGGTGCGCCTCCCGGCGCGCGTCGTGCGGCGGCACCTGTTTCCCAAGCCCGCGACCCTGTCCTACGTCGAGGCCGCGTTCCTCGAGCCGCTGGCGTGCGTCGTGCATGGATGGCGGCGCCTGGGGCCGGGTGGCGGGGCGCGGGTGGCGGTCGTCGGCGTCGGCCCCATCGGTCTGCTGCACATCCGCGAAGCCGTCCGCCGCAGCCACGAGGTGGTCGCCGTGGGCCGGCGGCCCGCGGCGCTGGCCCTGGCCGCGCAGGCCGGAGCCTCGCACACGATCGACGCCGCCCGGGGCGACCCGGGCGAGGCGCTCCGGGCGCGCTGGCGCGGCGGCCCCGACCTCGTCATCGAGTGCACCGGGTCGGCCGACGTCTGGAAGGCGGCGCCGTCGTGGGTCGCCGGCGGGGGCCGGGTGCTGTTGTTCGGAGGACTGTCCGGCGGGGCGCCGGCGGAGTTCGACGCCACGCGCCTGCACTACGGTGAGGTCGATCTGATCGCGGCGTTTCACTACTGCACCGCGGACGTGCTCGAGGCTTTGCACCTGCTCGCCTCGGGGACGCTCCGGCCGGGCGACCTGATCACCGCGGCGCGCCCGCTCGACGCGATCGTCGAGGTGTTTCACGATCTCGACCGGGGCCTCGGGTCCAAGTACGCGATCCTGCCGCAACCTCTGCTTGCCGTTGGCCCCTCTCCGGTTTGGAGCCCCCGGAGGGGGGACGGGTCCCCATGGCGCTAGGGCGCCCCGCCACCGCCACGGCGGCGGTCTATTACGCCCCCGGCGACCTCCGGATCGAGGAAGTGCCGCTGCCGCCGCTCGGCCGGGGCGAGATGCTGGTCCGCATCAGGGCCTGCGGCCTCTGCCCCGGCGAAGTCATGGACTGGTACATGGCCCGCAAGGCCCCTGTGCCGCTGGGACACGAGCCGGTCGGCGAGGTGGTCGAAGCCGCCGATGGGGTGGCCTTCCGGCCCGGGGATCGGGTGTTTGTGCACCACCACGCGCCCTGCCTGACCTGCCGCGTCTGCCGGCGGGGCGACTTCGTGCACTGCGCGACGTGGCGGCCGCGGCGCCTGCTGCCCGGCGGCCTCGCGACCCACGCGATCGTGCAGGCGCCCGCGGTGGCGGCCGACGTCGTGCGGCTGCCCGAGGGCCTCTCCGACGACGCGGCCACCTTCGTCGAGCCGCTGGCGTGCGTGGTGAAATCGGTCCGGCGGGCGCGTGTGCGGGAGGGGGACGGCGTCCTGGTCATCGGACTGGGCGTGATGGGCCTGCTGCACCTGCACGCGCTCCGCGCCCTCAGCGCGCCCGGCCTCCTCCTCGCTGCCGACCGGGTCCCGGAGCGCCTGGACCGCGGCCGGGCCGTGGCGGATGTGGTCATCGACACGTCCCGGGTGCCCCTGACGGACGCCGTCGCCCGCGCCACGGATCGCGGCGTCAACGTGGTCATCGCCGGCCCTGGGAGCGTCGAAGCGTACGAGGCGGGACGTCAGGCGCTGGCCCCCGGCGGCACGCTCGTGATCTTCACCCCGACGCCGCCGGACGCGGTGTGGCCGCTGCGGATGCACGAGGTGTTCTTCAGCGAGACGACCATCGTCCCGTCCTACTCCGCGGGACCGGACGACACGCGTGAGGCGCTGCGCCTGCTGGCCGGCGGCCTGCCGGTCGAGCCGTTGATCACCCACCGGCTGCCGCTGGAAGACGCCGGGCAGGGCTATGCGCTCGTCCGCGCGGCGACCTCCGCCCTCAAAGTCGTGGTGCGGCCCTGAGCCGCCGCGGCGCGCGTCAGCCGCGCGTTCCTTCGAGGGCCAGGATCCGCTCCAGCCACTCCTTCGAGGGAATCACACAGAGGAACCCGAGAGGCTCATCACCGATATTCTCGAACTGGTGCTGCTCATCGGAGGGGATGTAGACGGCGTCCCCCGGCCCCACCTCGTGCATCTCCCAGCCCAGGAGGACCCTGGCCCGGCCCCGCAGGATGACCACTCCCTGATCGTGGAGGTGGTGCTCAAACGACGTTTGCCCTCGGGGAGGGATCTCAAAATAGCGAATGGCAAAGTGCCGGGAGCCTTCCTTCGGGCCGATGATCACCCGGCGGCAGCTCCCCTCGCTCGTCCCGCCGCCACGATAGGGCTCATCCTCGACCCCATCCCAGGCGAAGCTGCCGTTCTTCCCGATCTGCCGGTGGACGACGCCCATGACCGTGCCCTCATCACATGAAGTTGGGGACGGCGCCGCCGTGCAGGGCGGAGATGCGATCGGCCACGTCCCGGTCGAACCCCACTTGGAGCAGGCGCTTTACGCGGGTGGCATGCATCTCCTGGTAGAGCTCCTTGACCCGCTCGCGGCCCCGGGCGATCTGTTCCGGGGATGTGCCGCCGCCGCCCAGCACCGCCAGGGCGTGCTGGACAAAGGGGCTGGCCCCGGACGCCTGGCGAAGGAAGGCGGCCCGGCCCTCCGCCGCCTGATGGAGCCTGCCGACCAGGTCGGGGTCGTGCTTGAGGTGGTAGGCGATATGAGAGACGCCGTATCCGACATGCCGCCCTTCGTCCTGACGCGCCATCCTGAAGATCGAGGCCGTGACGGGATCGGGCGAGACCTCCTCCAGGTACTTGAGCAGTTCCATGAACGTGCCCTCCCCCAGGATGTGGAGGAGGAAGGACGCGTCCGTGAAGTTGTCCTGGGTGAGCAGGCTCTTCAGGGACCACTCCGTGGCGGCCGAGACATACTGCAGACCGCCGCCGTTGGCGAGGGCCCGCTTGGTGAAGACTTCCACATGGCGGGCTTCGTCCTCGACCTGGGACGCCAGGAACAGCACGACCTCGGTGAACCGCGGGTCCACCCGGGTGAGCAGCTTCGCGGGGAGATAGAGCGCGAGGTATTCATTCTGAATCATGAAGGTGCAGACCTGACAGACGGCCCGCTCCAGGTCCGCGGGCAGCGGCCTCAGGTCGCGCCATGAGATGTCGGTGGCGGCGTTCCACTGACCCAATTTGGCCTGCTCGACCAAATCCGCGATGTTCTCCGTCCAGACCTCGACCTTTTTGCTGACGGGAAAGTCAAATGGCGGAGTCTGCGGATCGATCACCGAGCCTCGCTGCGCCAGGCCCCAGTGAGCCGGCGCATCTTCGGGGACCCGGCCCGCCTGGCCGATGAAACAGTCCCTCAGGTCGATGCCAAACCCGTCTCGGGGCGCGACGCGAATCCCCCAGTCGGGCTTGCCCCAATTCGCGGTGTCGGGGAGCTTGGTCTCCATTCCCTCGTGTCCTCCTTGTCCGCAGAGGCGGTTGTCGAGCCGAGGTGCGGGGCCACCGCTGATAGGTTGACCGCTGCCGGGGCCCTTACCTTTCAGCCATTTTACCCTCCCCGGAGGGTCGGGTCCAGCGCGGCCCCCAGCCCGGTGCCCGGCCGCCGATATTCCTCCCGCGGTGGCGCAAAGATATCGAGGATCACGCAGCGCTGGCCGAGCGTCCGTCCGCCGTGCGCCACGTTCGGCGGCGTCTCCCAAAAATCACCTGACCTGACGGGATGCTCCTGCCCTTCCTGAATCCGGATCCACTCGCCCTCGAGACACACGCCCCACTGCTCGTTCGGATGCGAGTGCACCGGCGACTCCGACCACGGGTCCAGCTCGACGACCGAAAGCATCAGGTGCGTCCCGCAGAAAATCCGGGCCCGGATACCTTTGGCCAGCGTCCGGGAAATGCCTCCCTCGCGAAGGTTGTGGAACCACTCCCTGCCCATCGTTCTCATCTCCCCCGTCCGCCTGCCCATCCCCGTGCGGCGGACCACTCAGGCGGCCTGGGCCCAATGGGGGGGTGGGAGGCTGCCCTGGAGGGCGCCACCCAGCCCTTCGCCGCCGCGTCGTGGCTTTCCCGGGAGATCGTTTCGTCCGAACTCCCGGGAGATTTCCGGAAGCTTTCCGGCATGGACCTCCGGGGCCGTGGCCCGGCCCCCGGGTCATTCGAACAGACGATTGAGTGTATCGAAGGAACCCGCGCGCGGCCTTGGACGACTGGGCTTCCCGACTCCTGGGCACCATTAGGCTTGGAGGCAAGAACCGGGTCATACGGGCTCGGGGATCGACACAAACGACAGCCGCCGACCGTATCGGTCTCGACGGCGAGACTCGGAGGGGTAGAGATGAAACTACGAACGATGGTGATCGGACTGATCTTCCTCAGCCTCACGCTGATGATCATCCCGACGGCCCAGCCTAGTACGACGAGCACGACGTTTGATTATCCCGGCGCGGCCTATACCCAGGCGCTGGGCGTCAACAGATCTGGCAGCATCGTGGGCATCTACCAGGACAACAACGGCCTCCACGGCTTCCTGCATCAGGGGAGCGACTTCAGCACGGGCTTCCGTGCGATCGATGTTCCAAACTCGTTCTTGACCGAAGCCCAGGGGATCAACGATCGCGGCAACATCGTAGGGCTCTACATGGACGCCTCTGGGACTCATGGCTTCGTGCATCACGGGCTCAACTTCGGCACGGGCTACCAAAAGATCGACGTGCCGTCCGCCACCTGCTGCATCTCGGCCAATGCGATCAACAGACACGGTGATATCGTCGGAAGCTACATTGCGAACTTCCATACCCACGGCTTCGTGCATCGCGGGAGCGACTTCCGCAGGGGATACACCACTCTGGATGTCCCCGGCGCGACCGAAACCTTCCCCAACGGGATCAATCGCAACGGCGAGGTCGTGGGGCAGTACGTCGACGCATCGGGAACGGCCCACGGCTTCATGGTTCGTGAGGGCAGGTTCACCACGATCGATGCTCCCAGCACCTTGGTCCCCGCCCCGCTGCCCGGCACGACCGCGGTCAACGGAGTCAATAGCCGCGGCGCGTTCGTGGGAATCTACGTCGATACCGGATACCTGCGGGACGGCTTTCTGAATCAGGAGAGCACCGTCCAGCCGGTCAGCGTCAGTGGCGCTACAGAAGTGCTGCCGTTCGGGATGAACGACAAGGGTGTGATCGTGGGAGGGGCAAGCGAGAACGGCTCAACCCATGGGTTCGTGACGGCCGGATCCGTTACCGGTGGTGACAATGATCGGGAAGACGGTGATGATCAGGACGGCGGCGACCAGGGTGGCGAAGGCAAGTAGCCAACCTGAAGAGCCCCAAGCGTAACGAGATCGACAAGCGAGGGCCGGCTCCGCGCCGCGGCGCGGAGCCGGTCAAGTTATCGGCCACACGCCGCGGCGCGCCGTCCGGGCGCCCCGACCAGCGCCGCCAGGGGAGCCTTCGCCCGGGCGAGGACGTAGGCGGCAAAGCTGAGTCCCGTGACGAAAAAGCTCACCGGCCACGACGTGTAGAGCGCGCAGACGATCCCGCCGACGGTCGCCGCCAGCGCAATGGCCACGCTGCAGACCGTGATCAGGCTGGGGTGCGCCGTCAGCCGCTGCGCCGCGCCGGCCGGGACGATCACCAGGGTCAAGATCAGCAGCGCGCCGACCACCTGGATGACCTCCGCGACGGCGAGCGCCAGGATCAGGAGGAACAGGGTGGACAGGAGCCGGACCGGGACCCCGCGGGCCTCGGCGACCTCAGGATCGACACTGGCAAACCGGAGCGGCCGGTAGACGGCCGCCAGCGCCGCCAGCGCCGCCGCCCCGACGACGGCCGTGCGGAGCACGTCCTGGCGGCTGACCGCGAGGATCGACCCGAACAAGATGCCGAACGCCTCCGTGGCGTACCGGGTGGAGAGGGTGAGGAAGAGCACCCCGAGGCCCATCCCAAAGGCGAGGACGCTGCCGATGGCGACGTCGCGCTCCCGCAGCCGCACGCCGAGGGCGCCGATCGCCCCCGCGGCGGCGACCGCGGCGGCCAACACCCCAACCGGGGCCGGCAGTCCCAGCATGACCGCCCCCGCGGCCCCACTGAACCCGACCTCGGCCAGGCCGTGCACGGCAAAAGACATGTTGCGCATCGTGACGATCGGTCCGACGACCCCGGCCACCACGGCGGTGATGACGCCGGCGAGCAGCGCCTGCTGGACAAACGCGTAGTGCCACAGCGGGTGCATCAGACGGCCGCCGGATGCTCCGGCAGCGGCGCGTGCCCGCCGAGCTCCGCACCCAGCACGACGACCCGCCCCCCGATCCTGAGCACCTCGACCGGGAGACCGTACAGATGGCTCAAGGTCTCGGAGGTGAGCGCCTGATCCGGTTCGCCGGCCGCCCAGCGGCCGCCGGCGAGCAGGAGCACCCGGTGGATCGCAGAGAGCGCCGGGTTGATGTCGTGCGTGACGAAGACCACGGTCACGCCTCGCCGCCGGTTCCAGTCGGCGAGGAGCTCGACGATCGCCTGCTGGTAGTGCAGATCGAGGCTGAGCAGCGGCTCGTCGCACAGGAGGATCTGGGGATCGCTGATCAGGGCCTGGGCGACGCGCAGGCGCTGCTGTTCGCCTCCCGAAAGCCGCCCGATCGCGCCGTCCGCATACTCCCGCGCCCCCACCAGCGCCAGCATCTCGTCGACCCGGCGGTGCGCGCCGCGGGGGCTCAGGGAGCATCCCCATCGATGTCCATTCAGACCCAGGGCGACAAGATCGCGGCCGCGCAGGGGCAGGTCGGGGTCGAAGGCCCGCTGCTGGGGGACGTAGCCGACCGCCCGGCTGCCGCGCCGGGGCGCCTGCCCGAGCACTTCCACGCGCCCGCCGTCCGGCGACTGCAGGCCCAGGAGCGTGCGCAGGAGGGACGTCTTGCCGCTGCCGTTGGGGCCGAGGACCGCCAGGAACTCGCCGCGGGGCACGCTGAGGGTGAGGTCGCGCCAAAGGGTCTTGCCGCCGAGCCGCAGGGTCGCCCGGTCGAGCTGGAGCGCGGGGATCTCGGCCATTACTGCCTCTGGCCGAGCGCCAGGCGCAGCTGCTCGAGCTGATCGAGCATCCACTGCTGAAAGGGCCTGCCCGGCGGCTCGGTCTCCGACACGCCGACCACGGGGATGCCTTCGGTCTTCGCCAGTTGTTGGACCCTGGTGGTGATGGGGGAGACCGTCTGGGTGTTGTACAGCACGACCTTCACCCGATGCTGCCGGAGCTGGTCCTCCATCTGCGCCAGCGCCGACGCCGGCGGATCTTCGCCGTCCTCGATGGCCTTCTGAAACGACACCGGGGTGAGCACGCGGAGCCCGAGGGCCGCCGCCATGTAGCCGAAGACGGGCTCGGTACACGCGACCGGGGCGCCGCCGTATTGCGCGTTGATGGCGGCAATCGCCCGATTCAGCGGCGCGAGCGACGCCTGGAACGCCTTGTACCGGTTCGAATAGGAGGTGGCGCTCCCGGGATCGATCCGGACGAGGGCGTCGAGGACGGCCTGGGCGACCTTGGGGATCGCCGCCGGATCGTACCAGAGGTGCACGTTGTCGCCCGTGACGTGCCCGGTCAGTTCCGAGACCACAATCAGCGTTCGCTGAGGATTGGGCGATGCGGCCACCAGGCGATCGATGAAGGCGTCGTAGCCCAGACCGTTTTGAATGACCAGACGGGCGTTGGCGACGGCGGCGGCGTCCCGGGGGGTGATCTCGTACTCGTGCGGGTCGACGTTCGGATCGCTGATGATGCTGGTGACCCTGACGTGATCCCCGGCAATCTGGCTCACGATGTCGCCGTAGACGTTCTCGGCGGCCACCGCGACGATCGCGGGGGAAGGCGGCGCGCCGGACGCCGGAAACGCCCGGAGCGCGAGCGCGCACCCGGCAGCCAGGCACGCCGCCCGCACGACCCGGCTTGACAGCATCGGCCGTCCCCTCCATACTGGGTTGAGTACCTGAGATTGAGTATCGAGATTGAATCTCACGAAGTATAGAGGAGCGCCGCCGGCCCTGTCAAGGTTCTTGCGGGATCGGGCAGGTGCGGCGCCAGGGAGGCGGACTACGTCGCGGCATGAACCCGAGGCGATTTGGACGCAGTTGAGACGCGCGGGCCTGCGCGTCACCCCGTTGCGGCGCCGGCTGGTGCGCCTGTTCGCCGCTTCCGGCCGCTGGTACAGCCCCCAGGAACTGAGCGCCGCGGCAGAGAAAGCGGGCCTCCGTCCGGGCCGCGCCACGGTCTACCGTTTGATCGATGCCTTGACGGCCGCGGGGCTGTGCAAGTCCTATCCGCAGCCCAACCGTCTGATCCGGTACGTGTTCTGCGCGCCCGAACATCATCATCACATGATCTGCCTCGATTGCGGCAAGGTGACCGACTTCGCCACCTGCAAGGTCAAGGCGCCGGACGCCACGTTCACCGTCAAGGACCACGCCGTCGATTTCTTTGGAAGCTGCGCGCTGTGTCGATCGGACAGAACCGAGGGGGGCCGCCCCATTCGCGGCTAGAGCGGAGGCACCCCCCCTCCCGCGGCCTGGGGCGCGTGAAATCGCCCGGCCCCGAATCCCTACGCGAGTGGCGCCCGCGAAAAATTTCAGGCAATTTGAGGCGTTTTCTCCGGTAGATACCCGGCATTTACCCGATGTCGAGCGCAGTGTCATAAGGATTACCCTCTAAGACAGGCACGGATGACCCGCAGGAACATTCCTACGCCCACGCGGGGGCGCGGGTTCGATCTGCGCGCGGACGCAGGATGTGGGACCATCGGGAGGCCCTGTGATCAAGATGCGCGCTCGTTCATCCGGCACCTGGGTCGGCCGGCTGATCCTGCTCGCCGGGGCGGCCGCAGCAGCCCTTCCAGGCCCTGGGGTGCCGGTCGCCCAGGCGCAGGCCGTCTCGCCGGCGCCGCCGCAGGCGTTCCTCGACACGGCCTACACGCCCCCAACGGGGCAGATCATCGCCGTGCCGGCCGGCGGCGACGTTCAGGCGGCGCTCAACAGCGCCAACCCGGGCGACATCATCACGCTGGCGGCCGGCGCGACGTTCACGGGCCCGTTTGTGCTCCCCAACAAGCCGGGGGCCGGTTGGATCTACGTGCGGAGCAGCGCGCCCGACAGCGCCCTGCCCTCTCCGGGGGTCCGCGTCGATCCCTCGTACGCCCCGCAGATGCCGAAGCTCGTGGTCGGAGCCGTCTACCGCGGCGCGATCGTGACGGTGCCCGGGGCGCATCACTTCCGCTTCATCGGGATCGAGGTGGCTCCCACCCCCGGCACGGTCGTCAACCTCAACAGCCTGATCGAACTGGGCTCGGGCGAGACGGATGCGACGGCGGTCCCGCACGACATCATCTTCGACCGGTGCTACATCCACGGGGACCCGTCCGTGGGGGGCGTCCGCGGCATCTTCATGGACGCGGCGTCCACGGCCGTGATCGACTCGTACCTGTCGGGCTTCAGGCTCACGGACCGGGATACCGAGGCGATCATGAGCGCGAACGGCCCGGGGCCCTTCAAGATCGTCAACAACTACCTGGAAGCGGCCGGGATCAACGTCATGTTCGGCGGGCAAGATCCGACGATTCCCAACCTCGTGCCCGCCGACATCGAGATCCGCGGCAACTACTTCTTCAAGCCGCTGTCGTGGCGGATCGGGGACCCCACGTACGCCGGCACCCCCTGGAGCGTCAAGAACCTGTTCGAATTGAAGAACGCGCGCCGGGCGCTGATCGACGGCAACGTCTTCGAGAATAACTGGATGCAGGCCGACCAGGATGGGTTGGCCATCTTGTTCACCCCGCGGAACCAGAACGGCACCGCGCCGTGGTCCACCGTCCAGGATGTCACGTTCACGAACAACATCGTCCGGCACTCGACGGGGGGCATCAACCTCATGGGGTGGGACGATCTCTCGACCGCCAGCGGGCAGCTCCAGCGGGTGCTCATCCAGAACAACCTGTTCACCGACATCGGCGCCTTCGCCGGCAACGGCGGCTACGCGGGGCTGCTGTTCCTCCTGCAGGACGGGACGGCGAACGTCGTCATCGACCACAACACCGCCCTCCAGACCGAGTGGCCGCTCTATGCCCAGGTGCACAACGCGGGGCGCGGGCCCCATACCGGCTTTGTCTTGACGAACACCATCACCCCCAACAACCAGTACGGGGTGAGCGGGGACGGGACGGTGGCCAACCCGATGGGCACCCTGACCACGTACTTCTCCGGCGCCGTGGTCGCCGGCAACGTGCTCCCGGGCGGGGCGGCGGCGAGTTATCCGCCCAACAACTTCTTCCCCGCGGCGCCCGCCGACGTGGGCTTCGCGAATCTCGCCGGCGGCGACTATCACCTGGCGGCCGGGAGCCCCTACAAGCACGCCGGCACCGACGGCAAGGACATCGGCGCCAATATCGACGCGCTCGGCACGGCGACCGCGTTCGCCGTCTCCGGGATCAACCCCGCCGCGCAGCCGGCTCCGCCCACCGTGTCGATCACCCCCGCGGGCACCGACTTCGGGACGGTCACCGTGGGCGGATCGGCCGATCGCGCGTTCACCGTCACGAACCTGGGAGGACGCACCGCGAGTGGCACGATCTCGAGCGGGGCCAGCCCGCCGTTCAGCGTGGTCTCCGGCGGCGCGTTCAGTCTCCCCCCCGGCGCCAGCCAGACGGTGATCGTGCGGTTTACCCCGCCCGCTGCCGCCGCGTATGGGGCGGCCATCGTCTTCGACTGGGGGACCGGGTCGGCGGCGCGGCTCGTGACGGGCACCGGACAGCAAGAGCCGCCGCAAAACCGGTAGGGCCCGAGGAGGGGCGGCGCCGGGCGCCGCCTCCCGTCCACCGAGGAGTCCGCGGCGCCCAAGGGCGGCCCGGGGCAGCCCGATCCGGCCGATGTGGCTTGGCCCGGCCGCCCGCGCCCTCCGCCTGTTCCGCCCGCCCTGCCCTTGCCCGGGTCTCCCGCGTATGTTAGCATGCTAACAGAGGTGATCATATGGCGCAGCCGCTGCGCAACACCACGCTGTACCTGCGGGGGATCCCCCCGGACCTGGTCCGTGAGCTCAAAGCCCGGGCGGCGCAACAGGGGCTGACCCTGACCGCGCTGGCGACGACGGCGCTCGCGCGTGCGCTGGGGGCGCCGCCGCAGGACGACCTCGGACCTCTCGAGGCGGATATGGCGTGGTACGACGCCCGCAAACGTTCGCTGCTCCGCCGGTACGCCGGCGAGTATCTCGCCATCGCCGACCGGCGCGTCCTGGACCATGACGCGGACTTCAGCGCCCTGGCGGCCCGTGTCTTCGCCAGAGTCGGCGTCAGGCCCGTCTTCATGCCGCAGTGTGTGGGGACCAGCCAGATCGCGCACCTTCGCTCCCCCCGCCGGGTCCCGGCCTAAGTGCCGCGCTACCGGTACGGCAGGCAGCACACCCCGCCCGCGCCCGTCCTCCCCGTGCGCGTCGGCCGGCCCGGGGCGGCGCCGGAGATCTTCTTCTCGGCGCTCGTGGACACGGGGGCGGACATCAGCGTCCTTCCGCTGGGGCTGCCGGCGCAACTCCACCTGCCGGCCGTGGGACGGCTGACCGTCGCCGGGGTCGAGGGTCCTCCCCGTTCGCTGCCGCTCTATGCCGTCGAGGTCTCCGTGAACGGGGTTCGCCTGATCGCCAGGGCCGTGAGCCTCGGCACGACGCCGCTGATCGGGCGCGAGCTGATCAACAAGATGCTCATGCGCTTCGACGGCCCCAAGGCGCTCCTGGAGGTGAGCTTCCCCTGAGCCCGCGCGGGAAGCCGCCTGCCCGCCGGGGTCCCGCGCCGTTCCGCGTGCGGTGCCGCGGAGAGCGGGGGATCGCGATGATCGCGCTGCTGGCGGCGCTCCTGATCGTCACGGTGATCAGCATCGCGCTGGTCGGCATGATGGACACGGACCTCAGCCACGCCTCCATCCAGTTCGCGGTGGCCCGCAGTTTCTACATCGCGCAGGCGGGCCTGGCGGAGGCCGCGGTGCAGGCCTCGGCCGCAGCCGATCCGGCGGCGTACACGACCCCGGACGAGGGAGTGACGGCGTCCTTCGGGAGCGGGCGCTTCACGTACTGGGTGGACGCCGGCCCGGCGGCCGGGTGCGGACCGGGGCTCAAGACCCTGGAATCGCACGGGGAGGCCGACGTTCTCGGGCGGACGATCGGGGCCCGCGTCCGGGGATGCGCCGTGGGAGGCGCGCCGTTCCTCGCGGCGCTGTTCGGGGTGGGGCCCGTGCAGTTCCGGGGAAGGGCCTCTCGCGTCTACCTCGCGCCGTATCAGGTGGGGACGCCCGGGGGCGGCGGCAACCTGGGCTCATTTGCCGAGATCAACTTCGCGGATGCGGACACGCGGGTGAACGCCTTGAGCGAGACCACCACCGATATGGTCACGCTGCGGGACGGCACGTTCGCCGACTACCAGCTGTTCGGATTTCCCACGGCGCCCGAATACAATGCCGACCCGGAGGCGGACCCGACCCCATGGATCTCATCCGCGTTCGGAGACCTCATCAAGGCCAGGTCGGCGACCGACGTCATCCCGAACCGATGCGGCACCGACCGCGCGTGCGTCACCGTGGGAGACAACATCACGGATGTGCCCGGCATCTCGGCGCTGCGCGGGGCCAATTACCTGCGGCACGTCTACCTGAAGGACATCCGAGAGGAAACGCTCCCGCGGATCGCGCTCGATCCCGCGACGCTCAGAGCCTGGGCCGCTCAAAATATCGCAAACGCCGCCCTCAACCGGGCCGCGCACGTGCGCGACGTGCCTACGAGCGACAAGACAGATTCTGTCTACACCCGCATCCAGTTCTACCAGCTCCTGTTCTACCTGCGGCTGCACCCGCAGCCGCAGCAGTTCCTTCAGGGCCCGATCTATGTCGATGGGTCGTTTGAGTTCCTGTCGTCCGTGGGGACCGCGCAGGCCCTGGGGAGCGTCCCGGGAAACGTCACGCTGGCCGTGGCGGGCGATGTCATCATCGACAGCAGGATTGCGGTCACGCTGCGGCATGACCTCTCCACCGTGGCCGGCCTCAGGACCCCGGGCCTCCTGGTGCTGGGGTCTCCCCACCCCGTCGACCGCCCGAAGGAAACGTGTGGGGGGCAGCACGTCACCGGGTCCGGCCGCCTGGTGCTGTGCGGGGGCAGCACGCTGACCGTCGACGGCCTGGTGTACACGCAGGACGGCATGGCGGTCGAACCCGGGGCGCTGGTGGACCAGGTGGGGGCCATGTACCACAACAACCGGGGGACCCCGAATCCCAGCTTCATGACCCAGGATGCCACGGTCGTGCTGCGGTTTGAGCCCCTCGCGCTCAGCGCGCTCGGGACGGGCATCGCGATGCTCTCCTGGCAGCAGGTGCCGTAGGACGCGGCTACGGCACCGCGATCGTGGCCACCACCTGCTGCTGCTGGTTCCGCGGGTTGTCGCCGTCGTTGTAGGTGCTGGCGACGCTCGAATAGTCGATGAGCGTCCCGCCCCGGCCCGCGCCGACGGCGTTGCCGAAGTAGTCGCCGATGAAGGTTTCCAGGCCGGCGGCGCTCCCCGGATGCGGGGCGTTGAGCTGGGGATCCCAGGTGTTCGCGGTGAGCCGGATGTTCTGCCCCTTCGGGGTGAGCATGGGGTCGTAGAACTGGATGCTGGCGTTGACGCAGTAGTTGGCCGCGCCGTAGGGCGGCAGGCGTCCGCTGTAGTTCGGGTTCACCGTGTCCAGCGCCAGCCCCGCGTTCACCGCCTCGGGCGTTCCCGCGGCCGGACAGGCCAGACGCCGGTCGTAGAAGTTGACGGTCACCGTCCCGTTCGGGGCGACCGCCAGGTTCGGCTGGAACGCGTCCACCCGACTCGGGTTGTCGTTGACCTGGATCGGGGTCGCCCAGGTCGCGCCCCCGTCGTAGGACGCCGTCAGCAGCACGTTGCCGGCGCCCGCGCTGAAGTCCTCGTAGGCCACGTACAGCGGGGAGAAGCCCCGGCCGTCCAATTGGGCCCCCACGGCGAACGTGTTCTCGATCCCGTCCCGGAACGTGGTGTTGGGATAGCGCAGCGGCGGCGGCGTCACGCCGGCGACCGCCGTCCCCGCGACCGACCAGGTCACGCCGCCGTCGGCCGACCTGTCGACGAAGATCGAGACGCAGCACACCTTGGAGCCGAAGTTGGAGAAGTTGGTCAGCGTGGTGTAGACCGTGCCGCTGGGGTCCACGTGCGGCAGCAGGTAGGTCACGCCCTGAGGGTTGTCGGGGGTCACGGGCAGCTTCTGCGGCGCCGACCAGTCGGTGTGCGTCCCGTCCGCGTTCGCGTCCGCAAAGGACACATAGGGCACCGGGACCCGGTTGTGGAAATCGACCCACATCGCGTAGATGCGGTTGTAGTGCGGGCTCTTCGGGTTGTTGTCGATCGCAATCCACTGCTTGTCCGGCTCGTTGCCCACGCTGTCATAGGTCGCGATGAAATCCGGGTGGCCCCCGTGCGTGGCGATCCACTGCGTGGCCGTCGTGGACCCGTGCGGCCGGACCGCAACCGAGATGACCTCGGACGCCTGGGCGGGGTTGGGCTCCAGGTGCGTCCCCACGGTGAAGTTGTGCGTCCCATCGCTGTTGTAGAAGAACTGGTAGGCCAGGATGAGCTCGTAGAAGTTGCCGAACCCGTCGAACGCCCCCACCGGATCGGTATTGTCGGTCCACCCCTCGTAGCCGGGGATGTGCCCCTGGGCCGGCCAGGTCGTGCCGCCGTCGAAGGACTCGTAGAAGCCGAGGAGGTGGTTGTAACCCTCGGGGCTCACGATCCACTTGACCGAGCCGATCAGGTGCCTCGGGTTCGTCGGGTCGACGCGGATGTCGGATTCGGAGTGGTCCTTGACCAGTTTGGGGTTGGGGGCGGGGTAGCCGAGGTTGCTGCCGGCCTGGGTCGGATAGAGACCACCGACCCCCGTGACCTCTCCGGTCGTGGCGCCCGGGCACGGGGATTCGCCGCTGTAGCCGTCGGTGGGCCCGTTGTTGACCAGGTACTCCACCTCGGGGCGGTAGCAACTGACCTGCCCCGTCGTCGCGGTGGTGTTCGTGACGTGGTTGGCCTGGAAGCTCGCGGCGTAGCTGCCGTCGCTCTGCGTCAACTGCGGCACGTTGCCCACCCCCAGATCGAGGCTGGCCGTAGCGGGCACGGTCCCGGTGGCGAGCGAGACGAAGACGGGCACCATCAACGCGATGAACCGTCGCATGCTCAATCCCCTCACTCCTTCCCCGGCATCTGAAATGATGGAGCCGCGGGAGGCGCACGTACGGCGCCGGGACCAGACTATCAAAGGAGCGTCCATGGAAGAAGGGGGGAAACTCCTCAGAGAAATGCGGAAAAACTCCCATGTGCAGGGCCGCGAGGCTCCTCTGACAAACGTTGTTGATCTCGAGATGGTCGAGTCGGTCTCGCTCGGGATGCCCTCCAAGGAGAAGCGCCGGATCGCCCTCACGTCCGTGCTGGCGTCGGCGTTCCTCGTGGCCACGAAGGTCACCGTCGGACTCCTGACCGGCAGCCTGGGGATCCTCTCAGAAGCGGCGCACTCGGCCCTGGATCTGCTCGCCGCGGCGATCACCTTTTTCTCTGTCGGCGCCGCCGACGTGCCCGCGGACACCTCCCATCCGTTTGGTCACGGAAAGGTGGAACAGTTATCCGCGTTCATCCAAACCGGCCTCCTCTTCATCACGAGCGGATGGATCGTGGTCGAAGCCGCCCACCGGCTCTTCTTTCAGGAAGTCCACGTGACGCCGTCCCTGTGGGCGTTCGCGGTGCTGCTCGCGTCCATCGTCATCGACATCAGCCGGTCGCGGGCCTTGGCCCGGGCGGCGAGAAAGTACGACAGCCAGGCGCTCCAGGCCGACGCCCTGCACTTCTCGACGGATACCTACGGCACAGGCGCGGTGACGCTCAGCCTCGTCCTGCTCTCCGCCGCGCAGCGAGGCCTGCCCTCCTGGCTGCGCCACGCCGACCCCGTGTCCGCGCTGGTCGTCGCCGGGATCACCTTGTACGTGGGACTGCGCCTGGGGCACGAGACGGTCGACGCGCTGCTCGATGCCGCGCCCAAAGGGGTGTCCGAACGGATCGCCGGGGCCGTCGCCGGAGTACCCGGGGTCCTGCACCAGGATCGGATCCGAGTCCGCAGGAGCGGCAACAGGCTGTTCGTGGACCTCCGGCTCACTCTGGAGAGCAACATCGCCTTGGAACACGCCCAGGCTGTGATCGATAACGTCGAGTCCGCGGTCCACATCCTCTATCCGACCGCCGACGTGGTCGTCGATGCGGCGCCTCGGGCGCCGTCTCCGGGAGACCTGGTGGACCGGATCCGCTCGATCGCCCACCGGGACAACTTCCAGATCCACGACGTGACCGCGTTCACGGTCAACGGCCGGGTCAGCGTGAACCTCGACCTGGAGATGGAGCCGGCGCTGCCGCTGAGCGCGGCGCACGACCGGGCCACCGAGTTGGAACGCGCCATCGAGCGGGAACTGCCCGAAGTCCACGACGTCAACGTGCACATCGAGCCGCTGCAGACGCGCGTCGGCAGCGCCAGGGAGGCTCCGGATGCGCAAACGGATGTCGAGGAGAAGCTGCGCGACATCGTCCGCGCCACCCCGGGCGTCCTGGGGTGTCACGCGGTGGAGGTCCGCAGGCTCGATCAGAACATGATCGTGACGGTCCACTGCACGCTGCGGCCCGGCCTGCCCGTGGCGGAGGCGCACGACATCACCGAACGGATCGAACTGGCGTTGCGCAAACGGCTCCGGCGAAACGTCGTGGTCAACATCCATCCCGAGCCGCAGTGAAGCGCGGACGGCTCCCACGACGCCGTCGGCCCGGAGCGTCTGGAGGACGAACGGGGACGAATCCTCATTTGAGGGCGATGCTGCTGAAAGGCTGAGCCAGCACGGCCGCATCGCGCAGCGGGCCCTTGTCGAATACCCGGTCCGCCACCGTGATGTAGGAAGAGTTAGTCCAGAGCAATCGGTTGCCGGCATTGAACGTGAAATACATCACCCGCACCCCAACCGGCGATTTCGTGTAGACGATCACCAATGGCGACGCATCAAAGAGGAAGAACGGTTGCTGTCCCGTGATCGCCGCCTGATACCTGCCGCGCTCGGCCTGGTCGGCCGTCGCAAACCATTCCTTCACGCGTCTTGCGCCATCGGGAGTCAGGCGCGCGGCGAAGTCATCGATCCCCCGACCGGCAAGGGCCGATTTCAAGTCTCTCATTGCCGCGCTCACCCGCGAAACGAGGGTGGCCAGCCGTCCCGGCGTGTCGAGCGATGCGCCGACGAGAAACAGAGAGCTCCGGGGCCCAGCCCAATTCGCCGTCCCCGAGGACGGCACGAGCGAGACTCGATGCGTGGCCCGCTTGATGTCTTCACCGGTGCAGTACGCTGGATTGGCCGTTGCCGCCGGTCCCCACATTGAATTGAACCAATCGTCCACGAGCTGATAGGTCACCGTGTCCGTCCGATAAGGAAGAAATCCAAATGATCCGTCATCTTCGGACGCAAAGATGAACGGCGCGAAAAACGTCTGTTGCTTGAACCGAATCTTCGCGAAAAACACCGCCAGTCCGTCGAATTCGTAGGCCCGAGGCACCGCGGAAAGCTCAAGCGCCTCAAACTGCTGAAAAAAAGCCTTCGCCTGGTCGTCGAACCGCTTGGGATCTCGGCCCAGTGTGGGGTGGGAATGCTGATAGAGCGCGGTCCGATCTCTTCGCTTGATGGCCGCGATCACGGCCTGGAGAGCGCGCTCAGGCGCATCCAGTGTGCTCCTGGTGTCTTCCCACCAGGCCGATTGGGGGTAGGTTCGCTCGACAACCTGCAGGCATGCCGTGGTTCGGATGCTCTGACTTTCCGCATGAAAGGTCATCGGCAGGTACGCCGGGTGACCCGGCCCCGCCGCTGCCGCGCCGCATCCCAGGCTGAGCCCGACAACGATCAGCATAAGCGTGCGGACCAGGCCGAACGCCCGCACGATTGCGGGGTACCTCTCTTCAACTGTCTTCATGGCCACCCCACCCCATAGAGTCCTCGCCTCGCCTCGCCTCGCCTCGCCTCAGCATGGGATACCCGTGTGATGCTGAGGGTAGACACCTAGCCGGCCGGAGCCGCCAGCGCGCGCTCCAGCAGGCGGGCGCCTCCGAGGCGCTCGCTGCATGCCGCGAAGGCCTCGGTGGGGCCGCGCCACCGCAGTTCGTCGACATCGTGGAAGAGGCGCGCGCCGGTCCGGAGCGTCGCCAGATCCTTGAAGAGGAGGGCCATGCCGCGCCGGTCATCGCCGAGGACGGCGGGGGGGAAGTTCTCGATGATGCCGTGGCGGTTCAGCAGCCGGGCGGCGGTTTTCGGACCGATCCCCTGAATGCCCGGATAGCCGTCCGCCGGGTCGCCGACGAGCGCGAGGAAGTCGGGAATGAGGACGGGGTCGACCCCGAACTTTTCGCGAACGCCTTCCGCATCGAGGATCCTCCGGCTTCTCCGGTCTACCTGCACCACCCGGTCGCCGTGGACGCACTGCGCCAGGTCCTTGTCGGGCGTCCAGATGCAGATTTTCTCCACGTCCTCATTGCCGGACGCGATCCGCGCCGCGGACGCCAGCCCGTCGTCGGCCTCGAGCTCGGTCATGGGCCAGACGGCCACGCCCATCGCCGCGAGCGCGCGTTCCAGCGGGTGGAATTGTCCGAGGAGCGCGGGGTCCACGCCTTGGCCGGTCTTGTACCCGGGCCAGAGATCGTTGCGAAAGGACTCGATGACGTGATCGGTCGCGACCCCGAGGTGGGTCGCCCCCTCCTCGATCGTCTCCAGCACGGTATGCAGCACACCGGTGACGGCGCCGAACGGCGGATCCTCGCCTTTGGTGAACCGGCGCAGACCGTAGAAGTGGCGGAAGAGTTCGTATGTGCCGTCCAGGAGATGAACGATCATCGCGGAGACGTGCCTGCGAACGCACAGCGCCCCCGCCGATCACACGGCGGTGTTGTCGACATAACACCACCGCCAGTCCTCCCCGGGCTCGAAGGATTGGATGATGGGATGGCGCGTCCCGTGAAAGTGCTTGGTGGCGTGACGATTCTTCGAATCATCGCAGCATCCGACGTGACCGCATGTCAGGCACAATCGAAGGTGCACCCAGGTGTCGCCCATCTCCAGGCACTCCTTGCACCCCTTGCCCGAGGGGGTCACCTTGCGTATTTGATCGAGATGTTTACAGGTCGTCGCCATGCCGGCCCCCCGGTTATCAGCCGTCTCCACTCGATGACGATCTCGATCGCGGCGCCACGGCGCGGCCGGACTCCCGGGACGGCGGCATCGTGGGCGCTTCCGCACTCAGCCGGCGGCACCATCGTCGAAACGACGGATCGGGGGAAACCACCCGGACGGCCTGCCGGGCAGCCCGCCCGGCGGCGGGTGTCTGGATGCCGGCGGCGTTGATCGCGGCCCCCCCCAGGAGCATCGCCGCGGCAACGAGCATGGCGAGACGAAAGGCGCCGGTGGACGCCTCGCGCGCCGCGCGCCGGACGGCCTCCGGGGTGCCGGGGCCGGGCAGATTGAGGGGCGCGACCTCCGCGCGCACCGCCGGAGACGCGACGTCCAGCCCCGGGACCTGGCCGGCCAGGGCGGTGTAAAAATGGACGGTCAGCAGGACGAAGAGGGCCGCGACGGCCAGTTGGGGACCCACATCCGCAATCGCATTATTGATGGCCGATGCCACGCCCGCGTGCTCGACCGGCGCGGAGGCCATGACCGTCGTGGTGAGGGGGGCGACCATCAGCATGCCCCCGAGGCCGAACAGGAGGAGGCCGGGAAGGATCGCGGTCACGTAGCCGGCAGGCGGCGCGAACGTATCGACCGCCGACAGGTTCAGGGGCCACGGCGGGCTTGAGGCCGGGATCCGCGCAAACCAGAGGACCCCGAGGGCCATCAGCACCGGCCCCGCCGTCATGAACCACCGCGGGCCGTAGCGCGCCGCGAGCGCGCCGAACCGCGCCGAGAACAACGCCATGAAGATCACCCCGGGAGCGGTGGCCACGCCGGCGGCCGCGGCCGAATACCCGAAGGTCCCCTGCAGCAGCAGCGTCAGATAGTAGAACGTCACGGCGAGCGCCGCGTAGATGACGAGGGTGGAGAGGTTCGTCACCGTGAAGTTTCGCGACCGGAACAGCGACGGCGGGATGAGAGGATGAGGGGCGCGCATGATCCACCACGGCAGCAGGAGTGTGGCCGCGGCGCCGATGCCGAGCGCGGCGAACGCCGCCGGACTGTGCCATTCCCGCTGCTGTCCCGAGATCGTCCCGACGACCAGCCCGCCCACGGCCAGGGCCGTCAGGAGCGTGCCGGGCACATCGAAGACTTTCGCCGCGCCGGCGTCCCGGCTCTCGCGGACGAACCGCCCGGTCATCCACAGCGTGATCAGGACGACCGGGACATTGATCAAGAACACCGCCCGCCACGACACGGTGTCCACCAGCAACCCGCCCACAAAGGGGCCGAGGATCGACAGGCCGGCGGTGGCGCCGGACCAGATCCCAAACGCCCGGCCCTGCTCCTCGCCGGAAAACGTGGCCGTGATCAGCGCCATCGACCCGGGAACCAGCAGGGCCCCCGCCACGCCCTGCAGCACGCGAAACACCACCAGCCATTCCAGCGTGGGCGCCAGCCCGCTGAGGATCGAGGTCACGCCGAACCCGACGAGCCCCAGCGCAAACATCCGGCGGCGTCCGTACGCGTCGGTCATCCCGCCGGCCAGGATCAGGAGCGCGCTCTCCGCCAGGAGATATCCGCCGTAGACGTAGGACTGGCCCTCCAGCACGCCAAGGAGATGCGCGGGCAGCTCCTGCCCGATTCGGGGCAGCGCCACCGACACGACGCTCCCATCCAGGAACACGATACACGACCCGAGAATCGCCGCCCACAGCGTCCCGCGCGCGCTGCTCACCATGTGATCCTCATGGCGTGGAAACGACGCCGGGCTATGATCTCTTCCGGTTACCGATGCGCGGGGTGTGGCGGGCGCAGAGCCATCGTCAGCGCGGCGGCGTGCGTTCGAGGTTTTCACGATCCCATCGTCCAAGGGTCGCGGCCGCCTCGTACGTGCTCTGCAGAAACTCCAACACCGCCGCACGCGGGTCCGCCGCGGATCGCACATCATCGTACATCAGCAGGAAATTGTTGAACTCCGCGCTGTAGAATGCCTGCGCCGGACGGATCGGCGCGTCTTTGAATCCGGGGGGTTCGGGCGCCGCATACGAGTAGAACGCGGGACTTGTGAGGCTGCCGCTCCCGGGCCAGAAGCCGCAGCTGCTCACCTCATGCGAGTACCCCTCGCGGGTAATGGCATCGGCGCCCTCGGGGATCGGGGCGCGCCGGCCGGAAAAGCGGGTCACGGCCATGTCGAAGCCTCCCCAGAAGAAGTGGACCGGGCTCGCCTTGCCGATGAAGCGCGCCCGGAACTCCTTGAGGATGAGGTCGACCCGGAGCAGAACCCGCCAGAACCGATGCGCGGAGGCCGCATCGTAGGACGCGTGCCGGCGGTCCTCTTCGAAGCGAATCGGCGCCTGCACTTCTGACGGCATCGTCCAGATTCGGACGCCGATCCCGAGCCCCCGGAGCGCCTCCATCACGTCGTGATAGAAATCGGCGACCGACCGAGGCCGGAGTGGGATGCGTTCCGTTTGCCCTTCGCTCGTCTGGAAGATCAGCGCATGGTCGATGAAGTCGAAAGTCGCGTCGAACGCGCGCTCATCGAACGGGATCGGTGTCGTGGTGAGGCCGCGGGAGGTCAGATAGAACGGGACCTCCCACCAGTGATTGACGAGGGGCGTGAGCTTGAGCCTGATCTTCCCGACGATCTGCATCCACATGTGGAGCGTATCCCGGGTCTCCCGCCATGCCTCCAACGGCAACGCGGGCCACGCCTCTCGGGGAGACTCGGCGTGCGATGATGGCCGGACAACGTCAGGGCGCATCGGGATCCCTCCTACCGCGGACCGGGCTGTGGCACACGGAGCCTGGGCAGGCGGGCCGTGAGGGCCTCACGCTCAGACTCCAGCCACGGCGGCAGCCGGAGCTGCGCGCCAAGAGCGTCGGGGGACTCATCGACCGCGAAGCCGGGGCCGTCGGTCGCGATCTCGAACAGCACGCCGCCGGGCTCGCGGAAGTAGATCGACGTGAAATACCGGCGGTCCCTCACCGGCGTCACGCTCAACCCTTCTTCGAGGATCTTCAGGCGCCACCCCTGCTGGGTCTCCTCATCCGGCGTTCGCCACGCGACGTGGTGAACCGTGCCGGCCGCCACATGGCCCGGTGGCGCGTCCGGAGCGTTGACCAGGTCCACCCAGGCGGCCGGGCCTCCCTCCCCCACGGCGTACCGGCGGCGGTGACCGACGGACCTCACCAGACGGAAACCCAGCACCCGGGTCAGCAGCGCTTCAGTATCCTCGTAGCCATGCTCGAGCAACGCGACACTGTGGAATCCCCGGATCGCCTGCGAGACCGGGACGGGCGCGGGCGCCCACGGATGGCCCACGGCCGGCCTGGGGTCCGCGACGAGTTCGAGCTGCAGCCCATCGGGGTCTTCGAACACCAGCATCGGCTCATCGAACAGGGACTCCAGCCGCTCCACCGTAACCCCACGACTGCGCAGCCGATCCTCCCAAAACCCGAGTGAGCCGGCAGGGACGGCAAATGAGACGGCGGTCGCCTGCCCTGCCCCGTGGCGCCCGCGGGGCGCGCCCGGCCAGGGGAAGAAGGTGAGAATCGTCCCGGGCTGCCCGAGTTCGTCCCCGAAGTACAGGTGATAGGTGCCGGGATCGTCGTAATTGACCGTCTGCTTCACCAGGCGCAGGCCCAGGATCTCCGCATAGAACTCCACGTTGTGCTGGGGGTCGCCGGCGATGGCCGTGATGTGGTGAATCCCACGTAGCGCCACGTCCGGCTACCGCCCCTCACTGATCCGAAGAATCCGCGTTCCGCGCATATCCATCCAATATCGCCCTCTCACGCGCGACAGGCGAATCACGGCGGTATCGCAAGACGGGCAGCGTACCACCGTCCCCATGCCGTGCACGTACGCGGCAAACGCGCCGATCGGATCGGTGAAACCACACCCCGCGCATGTGGTCAGGGCGCTGGTCATTTCAAAGGGAAAGACCGCGCCCAGGATCCCTCCGACGACATTCCCGTCCAGCCTGCTCTCCATCATCCTCCTCCTGTCGGACCGAAGCGTTCGGTCTTGACTCGGGCCGGGTCGTAGCCGAGTGACACGAGACCCGCGGCCGCGGTTTCGACGAACTGTGTGGGGCCGCAGATGTAGGCGCGGGGACCGTCCCGGGCAGGCCACGCCACTTCCCGCAGCAGATCGCCGTCGATGCGGCGCCGGTACCCTGCCCACCCCGGCGGCTGACTTCGGGTGAGCGTGTAGATCACGTCCAGCCTCCTATCGCGGCGCGCTGATTCATCGAGTTCATCGCGGTAGATGACCTCGTCTTGCGATCGCGCGGAGTACAGCAGCCGGGCCGGCACGGTGCTCGCGACCGCGCGGCGGTGCCGGATCATCGCCATCAACGGAACAATCCCCGATCCCCCGGCGACGAGCAGGAGGGGCCCGCCCATCTGCGCCTCCCAGACGAAGTACCCGCCGATCGGCCCTCGCAGCTCCAGGCGGTCGCCGAGTTTCACCTCGTCAACCAGGTACGGAGACGCCTCCCCATCGTCCAGCCGCTCGACGGTGATCATCACCTTCCCGCGTTCTTCGGGAGGTGAGGCAATGGAGTAGCTCCGCTCCGCCTGGTAGCCGTCTTCCGCGGTGAGCCGGAGATCCACGTGCTGGCCCGGCCGGTGTCCCGGCCACCCCGGCACCGCCAGCGTCAGGCTCCTCGCCCGCGCGGTCTCCGTCCGGGTCTCCACCACCTCGCCGAGTTGCCAGATCAGTCGCCCGCGTAGCGCTGTTCCTTCCATGGATCCCCAAGGTTGTGATAGCCGAGTGACTCCCAGAAGCCCGGCTCATCCTGGTCGACCAGGCGCAGGCCCCGGACCCATTTCGCGCTCTTCCAGAAGTACAGATGGGGCACCAGCAGCCGCGCCGGCCCGCCGTGCTCGGGCGGGATCGGCTCGCCTTCGTACTCGTAGGCCACCCACGCCTTCCCGTCCGTCACGTCCTCACGCGGCAGGTTGGTGGTGTAGCCGCCGTCGCAGAAGGCGATGACGTAGTCGGCTTCCGACTCCACCTGCGCGAGCAGCGTGTCGATCGAGACCCCCTCCCAATGCGAGTCCAGTTTCGACCACTTGGTCACGCAGTGGATATCGGCGGTCACCGGCTCATGCGGCAATGCGCGCAGTTCGTCCCAGGTCCAGCGCTTCGGCTGCTCTACGCTGCCGAGAATCGAGAAGTCCCACTGCTCCAGCGGCGTGTGAGGAGTCGGACCGGCCGACAAGACGGGAAAGCCGCGCTCCAGGTACTGTCCGGGCGGCAGGCGCGCCGAGACCTCGCCGGCCTGGCGACGCCCTCGAAATGCCCGCGAGACGAATCTGTCTGGCATATTGTCACCCCCTGATCGACACGCGTGTCGGTGACCTCCCCGAGCTCCAGCGGTTAGACGAAGCGCTGAACGAATGCGAGCGCCGTCCCGGCAACCGTTCGCCAACCGCTGTCGATCGTTAGCGCGTGCCCCCGGTCGGGGATCTCGATGATCTCGGTGACGCCCTGGTTGCGCTGCTGGAGCCTGAACGAGGCTTCCGTGATCGACCATGGGACCGTGTGGTCTTTTTCGCCGGAGATGAGCAGCATCGGCCCCCGGCCGGGGTTCTCGGTGTCGACCTTCGCTTCGGTCCACGGGTTGAGGTTGGCGGCCGCGGCCTGGAACAGCGGCACGCCCGACGCCGGCACGGCGAAGGTCTCGTAGAGTTCCCTGGCCTCGTCTTCGCCGACGGCGTTGGCGAAACCGAACCGGAACTGTTCGAACGTGAGCGGGATCGCGCGGTTGCGGTTGGCCGGATTGCCGAGCACCGGCCACGCGGACTTCAGGGATGAAAACGGAAGCGGCAGCACCCCGCGAAAAGGCGCTGCGTCGATCGCCACCGTTGCCGCGGCGAGGCCGCGCCCCGCGAGGATCTGCGCGAGCAGTCCGCCGAACGAGTGGCCGATGAGGGCCGGTTTCCGCTCCAGCCTCCCGATAATCTCGTCGAAATGGTCTGCGACCTGGCCAACGGTCTTGTGCGCGAGGACTTCGGGCTTCGCGTTCGCCTCGCCGACGGTCTCTGGGTCGTCGGGCCATCCGGGCGTGAGCGTGGTGTAGCCGGCCTCTTCGAATACCTTCGCCCAGCGGTCCCAACTGCTGGGCAGCAGCCAGAGGCCGTGGATGAAGACGACCGGTTGCCGTTCGGTCGTGTTCGCACGCCTGACCTGGTCCGCTTCGTGCTCCATGACCGTCGTCACCATTGTTCTCCTTTGCGGCGTGTCGTTGCCGCGGTTACTGTCACCGCCATATCATCGGGCGCGGGCAGGGGCCGCGGCCGGCAGCTCTCCCGCATGACTCTTGAGGCGAAAGCCCAGCATGAGCAGCGCAATGCCGAAGATCAGCGCATAGATGCCGATCAGCCACACCACCGCGAGCGCGCCCGACGCGGGAGACAGAACGAGCAGCGCGCCAAACACCACCGAGGCAATCCCGCCGAGGATGAGCCATCCTTCGCCCCGGAGCTCGTGCCTCAGCCGGACCGCGGCGGCGATCTCGAGGATGCCTCTGAGGATAGACCAGTACGCGATGAGCAGGAGCAGGGCCAGGGCGGTGATGCCCGGCCACTTCAGGGCCACCAGCCCGGCGGCCACGCTCAACAGCCCCCCCAGCACCAGCGGCCACCAGGGCTCGCCCGCCTGCGCCGCCCCCACGGAATGGATCAAGGCCAGGACGCCGTCGAGGAGCGCCCAGACGGCGAACACGAACACCAGCGCCTCCAGGGTCATGCCCGGCCGGGTGATCGCCAGGATCCCAAAGAGGATGGCGACAACGCCGCGCAGCACGAACGCCCACCAGTTTCGGGCAAGAGTTCCCAATACCAACATAGCCGTTCCCCCTTTGCAGAGTTTCTCTGATCGCTGCGAGCTGGGACGCGGACCGGGTCAACGCGGCGGGACCAAGTGCCGGATAGGTGCTGCAAGATTCCGGGAACCTCTATCTATCCTGCAGGGTATGCGTTCGCCGCGAGAATTGCAAGTGCGGCGTGCGGCGCGGTTGTTAAGCACCACACGACTGCCGCTCACGGAGGCGACGCGCCTCCGGCAAGGAGTTCGGTCACACAAATGGAAATCCGACGACACTGGGGGGACGGTATGCCCGATACGCTATCCCAGACGCTCCGTGACTGGCAGACCTTCTATTTTCTGATCGGTGGGGCCGCGGCCGGGCTGGTGGGGCTCACGTTTGTGGCGATCACGGTCGGGTCCGGGATCATCATCAAACAAAACACCCCCGCCCTCCGGGCGTTCGTCAATCCATCGCTCATCCACTTCATCTACGTGCTCGTCACCGCCGCGGTGGTCGTGATTCCCACCATCACGCGTATCCAACTCGGGATCCTGCTTGCCCTGGCCGGCCTCGTCAGCGCCGGGCGGGCCCTCGCGGTGCTGCCGTTCATGGTGCGCCAGTACAGGGAACACATCGTCGATCTGCACGATTGGGCGTGGTATTTCCTCGCGCCCTTGGTCAGTTACCTGATGTATGTGGGAACCGGCATGGGGCTGCTCCTCAGGACCGCTCAGGTGCTCGACGCCATGGCGTGGGCCTGCATCCTGCTCCTCGTCGCCGGCATCCGAAATACCTGGGATATGGTCTTGTACATGATGTTCAACCGGCAAGAACCGCCCAAGCCATAACGCGCATGGGGCGGTCCCGCCGTCCCGCGGCCTCCGCACCGCGGATGTCCGGTTTCGGCTTTCCCATTCGTCATAGAGGCAGAAACCGGAAATCATGACCTGGGGAAAGGAGAAGCACCATGGCAAACGTGATGCACGCGGACACATTCCTTCCTCCCATCGAAAAGCCTCAGGGGCTCATGATGAGGCTGGCGTATTACTTTACACGCCGGCGATTCGGGAAAGTGCTCACACCGCTGAAAGTGCATTCCGCGCGGCTGCCGATTGCGTTCGGTCAGTTCTATGCCAAGGTCGCCGCGCTGGACAAGAAACTGCTGCTTCCACCGGAGACCGTCATGTTGATCCGTGAGCAGGTGGCGCGTCTCAATGTCTGTCTCTTCTGCATGGACATCGGCCGCTGGGCCACGATCCAAGCATCGATGAATCAAGCCAAATTCGATGCGCTGGAGCACTACCGCGCGAATCCGCTCTTCACCGAGGCGGAACGCGCAGCGCTGGACTACGTGACGGAGCTGACCAAGGAGAAAGAGGTCAACCCGAACACCTTTGCCCGCCTGTCCCGTCATTATTCGGAACGCGCGATCTGCGAGATCGTCTGGCTCGTGGCCAGTGAGCATCTGTACAATATGACCAATATCGGGCTGAATATCCATTCGGACATGCTCTGCGACATCGGCAGGAAGAAGCAGACTCGAACAGAGGAGGAGTAGCCACATGGCCAATTTCATGTATTTGTTCCGGCACAACCAGACCGCCCTGCGGTCCATGTCCCCCGAGCAGATGCAGCAGCTCACGAAGAAGTGGATGGGCTGGGCGGAGACCCTGAAAAAGAACGGCCATTTCAAGCAGGCGGGGGAGCGGTTGGATGGAACCGGCAAGGTGGTTCGGGGCAAGTCCAAGATCGTCACCGACGGCCCCTTCGTCGAGGCCAAGGACTCCATCGGGGGCTATATGGTCGTCGAGGCGAGTGACTTGAACCAGGCGGTGGAACTGTCCAAGGGCTGTCCCATCCTGGAAGGCGACGGATCGGTGGAGATCCGCCCCATCGTTTCCATGTAGGGCTGCTTCGCCGGGGAGGGCCGCGACGGAGGACGTCCAGGGATTGGTCGACCATCTTTTCCGCCAGGAGGCGGGAAAGATGGTCTCTTACTTGACCAGGATCTTCGGGTTGGGCCGTCTCGACCTGGCCGAGGACGTGGTCCAGGACACTCTTTATCGGGCCCTGCAGACGTGGCCCCTGCACGGCGTTCCAGACAATCCCTCCGGCTGGCTCATGCGGGCGGCCCGCAACCGGGCCATTGATCTCCTGCGGCGGGACGATCACCTCCGCTACTTCACCCCGGAGCTCGCCCGCCTGATGAGGCACGGGGAGGACCTGCCGGGGGAGATGGCGGCTGTTGAGCACGAGATCCAGGACGACCAGCTGCGCATGATGTTTTCCTGCTGTCCTCCGGAACTCTCCACCGAAGCCCAGGTGACGCTCATCCTGAAGACCCTGTGCGGTTTCAGCGTGTCCGAGATCGCCCACGCCCTCCTGGCGAGCGAGGACGCCGTCGAAAAACGTCTGGGCCGGGCGCGGAAGCTGTTCCGGCGTTCGGGGACGTTGGTGGAGCTCGCCGACGCGTCGGAGATCCCCGAGCGCCTGGAGGCCATCCATCAGGCCATCTACCTGCTGTTCAGCGAGGGGTACCACGGCAGCCAATCCGAACGGAGTGTGCGGGAGGACCTCTGCTTCGAGGCCATCCGCCTCGCGCTGCTCCTCAGCGAGCACCCGCAGGGGAACACACCCAAGACTCATGCCCTCATCGCGCTCTGTTGTTTCCACGCCGCCCGGCTTCCCGGCCGGATCGATGAGGACGGCGGGTTGATCCAGTTGGAGGTCCAGGACCGGTCGACATGGGACCGGGAGTTGATGGGGCGGGGATTCCAGTTCCTTGAACAAGCCTCGACGGGAAACGAATTGAGCGAGTATCACCTGGAAGCGGGGATCGCCTCGCTGCACTGCGCGGCGCCGACCTATGAGAGCACCGAATGGGCCAAAATCCTGGAACTGTACGAGATGCTGGTCCGGCTCACACCTTCGCCCATCGTCGCCTTGAATCGGGCCATTGCCGTGGGCAAAGCCCGGGGGCCGGAAGCAGGGCTGGCCGAACTCAGGAAGATTCCCGATCCCGCCAGACTGAAGGACTATCCCTTTTACCCGGCGGCCCAGGGAGAGTTTCACCTGCTGGCGGGCCGGGCGGCGGAGGCGGGGGAGTGCTTTGAAAGAGCCATCACGCTGGCCCGGAGCCGGTCCGAGACGAACTTTTTCGAGCGCAAGTTACAGGCCTGCCGGCAACGGACCGTTCAAACGTCATAGCCGTTGCCGGTGTTGAGGGGAGATCACCGGCCCGGATCGGTCATTGGCGCGGTTTCCGTTGTTCGTGGACGGCCTGCCAGCAGTACCAGGCCGCCACCGTCCGGTACGGCCGGAAGCGTTCGCCCTCGGCCTCGAGCTGCTTCGGTGTCAGGAGGTCCCGCAGGCCGTAAGCCAGCGAGTACCCCTTGCGGACCCCGTAGTCCTCGACCGGCCACACGTCGAGCCGGCGCAGCTGGAAGATCAGGAACATTTCCGCGGTCCACCGCCCGATGCCGCGGACGACCGACAGGCGCGTGATGACCTCCTCGTCGGGAAGTCTGGCGATGCGATCCAGCGGGACGGTTCCATCGGCGACCTTTGTGGCGAGATCTCGGATGGACGCGACCTTGCCCGGCCTCGGCAGGCGGAAGGGGCCGGTCCTCTTCATCAGCCTGGCCATCACCTTGTCCCGGCGGGAGACTGCTGCGGCCGCCGCGACAAGGGTGGGTCTGGGCATGCCTAGGCCCGGTGGCGCAGACCCTCGATCACGCGGGCGGGTGTGAGGGGCACAGTGCGGAGGCGGACGCCCGTGGCATCGAAGATCGCGCACTACCCCCGCTCAGCCCCACGTCCGTCCACCCTCGCGAAGTCGATGAAACCCCGGTCCGCGCTCGCGCCGACCAACTCCACGTTGACCCGATCGCCCACGTCGAGGCCCTGGAATCCGCGGACCACTCTGCCCTCGACCGGAGGGCGGACAATGCGTACCCAGGTTCCCTTCTCGGAGGCGCCGGTGATGACCCCCAGAAACTGCTCGCCGATCCGGCGCTGCAGGAGCAGCGCGGCGGCCGATTTCTGCACCTGTCGTTCCACCCGCCTGGCGTTGTCCTCCTGCTCGGTGCAATGCCGCGCCAGGGCCTGCAATTCGTCCAGGCCATAGGGAGCAGGACCGCTCACCATGGCGGCCCTGAGGAGCCGCTGCGTCACCAGGTCCGCGAAGCGCCGGTTCGGGGCGGTCGAGTGCGTGTACGCGGTGACCGCGAGCGCGAAGTGTCCCTCCGCTTGCCGGCCGGGGACGTCGACCACGTACTCGCCGGGTCCCAGCAGCTTGATGACGCTCAGCGACAGGTCCGGAAATCGCAGCGGATCGGCCTGCCGCCGCTTTGCGAGGAACGCTTCGAGCGCGGCCGCATCGGGGGTTCCCGGCAGCCGTTCTCCGAACCCCGCCGCCAGCTCGACGATCCGATCCCAGCGCTCGGGAACCGGCAGGACGCGGCGGAACGTCGGAGCCCCCCGGGCTTCGAGATAACGCGCCGTCACCCCGTTGGCCGCGATCATGAGGTCCTCGATCAGCGCTTCGGCGCGATTCTGTTGCCTCGGCTGGAGATCGGTGAGCGTGTCGCCATCGAAGACGGCCTGCGGCTCCGTTGTCTGGAGCGTCAGCGCGCCGCGGTGGAATCGCCGCGCCCTCAGCGCCTGCGCGACCCGGTCCTGCAGGCGAAGCTGGTCCGCCAGCCCGGGAACGGCCGCGACCCGCGGAGGCGCCGGCCCCTGCCCCGCAAGCCACGGCGCGACGGCGTGGTACGCGAGCCTGGCGTGGTTGACCACGGTGGCCCAATACAGATCCGACCGCACCACGGCGCCGTCCGGGTCGGTCACCATTTCGACGACGACGGCCAACCGCTCCTGGCCCTCTCGGAGCGAGGTCAGATCCGTTGACAGCCGTTCCGGGAGCATGGGGAAGACCTGGGCGACCGTATAGACGGACGTCGCGTTCTGCTGCGCGCGCGCGTTCATCGCCGAGGCTCTTCCGACGAGGGCGTCCACGTCGGCAATCGCCACGAGGACCTTCACCCCGCCGTCGGCCTGGCTCTCGGCGACCGAGAGCTGATCGAGGTCGAGCGAGTCGTCATTGTCAATGGACGCCCAGAGCGCCCCCCGCAGGTCCCGGGTGGACGGACTCTGGGCCGCGGCAGGGCCGGGGATGGCCCCCAGTTCGGCGAGCACGTCCGCGCCGAAATCCGGCTGGAAGCCCCGTTCGAGCATCGCGCGCCGGGCAATCGTCTGGAGGTCCCGTCGACCCGAGGTCGCCCTCACCGACACCGTGCCCCTCCTCGGTCCGCGCGGCCGGATCCGCGTTGATGTGCTTCTCGATCCCACGCCGCCCGCCCTGTTCGTGGGACGCAGGGGCAGAGGGAGCACGGCGTGCGTCGAGTCGCGCAGTTGAAGGTGTCGAGGAAGCCAAGCCGGAAACCCTGGTTGGAGTGTTGAGGCACCTGGGGGGGCGCATTCATGAAGAGTCATCGCTTCGCAATTCTTGTCGGTATGGCCGTCAGCGCGATGCTGTTGATCTCGAACACGCAGTTGCTCCGCGCCCAGGTCCAGGGTGCGTGGACACTCACAGGCAGCATGAACTCGGCTCGTGAACTCGCCGCGCAGGCGACGCTCGGCGACGGAAGTATCCTGGCGGCGGGCGGTACGGACGGCACGAACATCCTCTCATCCGCTGAGGTCTACAGTCCATCGTCGGGCGGGTGGACGCCGACGGGAACGATGGCCGACGCTCGAGAGGACTTCCCTGCCGTCACGTTGCCCGATGGGAGGGTGCTGGTCACGGGTGGACTCGGCAGCAGCGGGTCGGTCTTGGCCGGGGCTGAATTGTACGACCCGGCCTCCGGAACCTGGTCCTCCGCGGGCGCCCTGGCCGTGGGACGCTATTTCCACACGGCCACCCTCTTGAAGAGCGGCAAGGTGCTGGTCACAGGCGGATGCACGGTGAGCGGCTGCAGCGCGTTCACCGGCGAAAGCGAGCTGTATGATCCGGCAACGAACTCCTGGTCGGCCGGCGGGAGCCTCGGGACGGCCCGCTGGCGCCACACCGCGACGCTGCTGGGCAGTGGCCAAGTGTTGATCGTCGGCGGGTCCAACGGCTCTACCCTCAATTCCTGCGAACTCTACGATCCTGCCACGGGCGCCTGGACCAGCGCCCCCAGCACAACGTACAGGCGCTTCCTGCACGCCGCGACGCTCCTCGGGGACGGCAAGGTGCTGGTGACGGGCGGAAACCCCTTTCGCACCGCTTTGGCCGCGGCGGAAATCTACGACCCATCGGCCAATCAATGGACGGCAACCGGCACTATGACCCAAGGACGCTTCGCGCACACCTCCACGCTTCTCGCGGACGGCACCGTGCTCTTGACGGCGGGTGGGGCGTTCAGAGGCTGTGGACGCACATTCTGCTTCTACCCCACCGCGACGTCGGAGATCTACGACGAAGCCACGGGCAAATTCACGGCGATCGCCAGGCTGAACCAGGCGCGCTATTACCACACCGCCTCCCTGCTGGGGGATGGACGGGTGCTCGTCGTCGGCGGCGCCAGCAATCTGCGTCAACTGGACGGCGTTGAGTTCTACGTCCCGCTCACCCTGGCCATCAGCCCGCTCAGCCTGGACTTCGGCCTGCTGGAGGTTGGGCTCACGAGCGCGTCTCAGACCATCACCGTCACCAATGTCGGCAAGAGTCCGGTCACGTTTACGGGCATTGCGACCAACGGAGATTACGCCCAGGCCGCCAATTGCCCCGCGACGCTCGATCCCGGCCAAAGCTGCGCGGTCAGCGTCACCTTCAGCCCCACGGCTGCGGGAACGCGACCCGGGTCGGTGACGCTGAGCGACAACTCGGTCGGCAGCCCGGAGCAGACCATTGCGCTGGCCGGGACGGGCGAGCCGGGCGACCTCGCCTTCACGCCCAGCAGCCTCAGATTCCCGGCGACGCTCCCGGGATCGAGCAGCGCGCCGATGAGCGCCACCCTCTACAACGATAGCGCCGCGGTGGTGACGGTCACGGTCATCGCCATTTCGCCGTCGAATGCCTTTTCACAGACCAACAATTGCCCCGGCACACTCGCCCCGGGGCAGAGCTGCACGTTCCAGGTGGTGTTCACGCCGCGGGACAGCGACGCTCCCTACAGCGGAACGCTTTCCGTCACCAACAGCGGGAACGGAAGCCCGCAGACGGTTTCTCTGTCGGGCGCGGGTGTGGACTGATGCGCGGCGACACAACGATCGGGTAGGGACGACCGCCTATGATCCACGATTGGCCCGGGCGCGCTGGCGCCGGACAGCCCCGGGCCCGGTGCCTTCCGGCCGGCCCGGTCTCTCCGCCCCCAGGCGCTCGATCAACGCAATGAGCGCGGAAACGGCGCCCGCGGCCCCTCGAAACCCTGGAAAGGAATCGACATCGACGATACAAGGCCCCTGGTCGGTCATCAGGAGATCGACCGAAAAAAGATGGAGATCAAAGGCCCGGCCGGTCTCTCTCATGAGGGAGCGCCAGTCGCCTGGAATCGTCTCCGCCGGCACAGGGAGAAATTGGGTCGGGTCACCCGCTTCCAAGGGCGTGCGGCGCCGTGCGACAAATATCTGTTGGTCGATCACCCATCCTCTGATGTCCCAGCCATCGCTGTGCACAACGTCCTGGAGAATGACCGGCTCGTTGCCCCACCGTCCTGCGAGTCTGTGCACCTGTTCCATGTCCTGCACCTTGTCCACGAGATCTCCGCGGCGGCTGTAGCGGCTCTTCACCATGAGCGGAAATCGCAGCGTGGAAAGCAGGCGACGCTGTGTTCGCACGTCCGCCAACGAAGGGCAACTCCAGATGCGCGGGAAGGGAAGACGAGCCCTCTTCATCCGCTCGGCCATCAGGACGCGATCCTGGCAGGCCATCGACGACGCCCAATTGTTGACCACCAGCGCCCCACGCTGTTCCAGGTGATGTCCCACCTCCAGCGCCGGGAGGCTGTGTCCCTTCAGCAGGTAGAGGTCGGCCAGGGAGCGCGCCTCTTCGTGCGCGACGGCCTCATCGCCCGCCAGCGTGCGCACGTCGAGCAGGCGGACGCTGTGAGCCGCGCTCAGCTGTCGAAGCATTGGACCGATCACAGGGTGCTGGGGTGTTTCTGAATTGTCCAGAATCATGCAGATGTCCATGAGGCGACCCCTTTCCTCGAGGGCGCGCGCGATCGTCCGCCGCCGGTCAGGCGTTGATCACCGCCCTTCTCTTGGTCGGGCGGGTCCCCGCATGGGCCGCGCGGGTCTGCGCAGCGGGGTGTGGTCTCCCCCCGTTCGCGACGCTGCGGCGCCGATTCGCCCCGGCACGTCCGGCGATCTTGAGGATGTAATTGGCGACATGGCTCACCGCCCCCGGGACATGCCCGAAGCTGGGGAAGTCATTGATGTCCACCACGGCCGGTCCATTTCTCGTCTCCACCACATCCAGACCGTAGATGTCCAACCCAAAGAGCCGGCCGGCGCGCAGCGCCAACCGCCGCCACTCCGGCGCAAGCGGGATCCGTTGCTCGTGCACCACGATCTTGGGATGCAGCGGGGATTTCCTCGCGACGGCGTACACATCGTTGCCGATCACGTACAGTTTGATGTCGTATCCCGGGTTCTCCGCATAGTGCTGGGCCAGCAGAAACCCTCCATCGGGCTCGGCGATCTCCAGCGTGGCCAGGTCGGCAGGGCTTTTCGCCCGATAGATGCCGTTGTGGGCGCTCCCATTGGTCGGTTTGATCACGAGGGGATAATCGCTCTCGGGAATCCTCTCCAGCAGCCGCGGATGGGCGACAAAGTACGTCCGGGGAACCGGGAGCCCCTTGGCGTGCGCAAAGGCGGCGGCCACGGCCTTGTCGCGCACCAGCCTGATCGAGCGCGAGTTATTGATGGTGGGAATCCCGACCGCTTCTGCCGCCTGCAGCAGGCTCAGCCCGGGGCCCCCCGAGACCGTTTTCAGGACGATGGCATCGTACGATTGGCTCGGGAGATCGGACAGACAGGTCACCGTCTCGGGCGGCTCCAACAAATCGACCGTATGGCCCCATCGGCGCAGCTGGTGTGCAACGTCCAGGGGCATGGAGTCATGCCTGTAGAGTTCTTCAACGATGAAGCACAGACGCATCCCGGTCGGTTCCCCCTTAACCCTCTCGACAAACGGTCTTAACCGTGTCTTAACTTCTCACCCCAGGGGGCCGCCGCGCCAGGGGTGAACGTATGGAATCGACCGGTGAAAAACTCTTCATCCGCCCCGTGAGAACTCTTCACTGCCCTTGGGGAAACATCCTGATCGATGCCTTGGACGGGGAGCGTAAGAGACTCTTCAGGCTGCCTTAAGGAAATACCTGATCGGTCCGGAAGGACCCGGGCTCACAGCCACGGGTCTGTGATCGGGGCCGCCTCGGCCGCGTTCCCGAGCGCGGGAAGCCCCCAGTTGTCCGCGATCGTCCGGCAGAGGCTGTAGTGCGTGTAGGGGGTCTGCGACACCCTGCCCCGACGCACCCCATGCCCCCACCAGGCCGCGAAGACGCGGTTGTCGCCGTCTCCGTCGTCCTCATCGTAGCAAAAGAAGAAGACCGGGTACCGCCCCTCCCCATCCGGCCGCGCAAACCAAGGAGAGGCGGCCAGCGTGTCGAGGAGCGCGGTGAGGTTCCGATCCGCAACGTCGGGGCTGCCGTCGTGCAAGTTGTTGTCGTCGTCCCACCCGACGTAGACGAGCGCGGAGGATGGCAGCGCGCCTGCGAGGTCGCTCCGAAACGCAGCCAGCCCGTGCCGCACCGAGGCCACCGGTGCCCGCAGATCGGCAAAGGGGTTGTGCTTCGGCGGGATCTCCCCGACCAGATGGTACACGTAAGTCGGAATCGGTGGAACCCGCTTGGCGGCTTCGCTCCCGACGGAGTGGTGGAAGGTTTCGACCGTCTGCTCGGTGCCCCAGGTCGCGCCGGAGACCATCGCCCGGTAGTTGGGGCCGGACGGGTGCGCGACGCCCGAGTACCGGGCGTGGACCGTCCCTTCGCGCGCCAGGCGGCGGTGCGAGGGCAGACCCGCCACCTGAGCGAACCCCTGGTTCTCGAACACCCCGAAGACGAGGCTGCTCCACCACCGTCCCCGGGCGGCGGCCCATCCGGGGCGGCCAACCGCCGCGGCTGCCGCGGCGGCCGCCCACCGGAGGAACGCGCGCCGCTCCATGCGCTACTCTGATCCCGCCGCGACGGCGGTGTCTTCAACACGGGCAAGAGGGTCCGGCCCCGGCGCGCGCAGTGCCGGCAGGCGCGTGACCGATACAGTGTACACCTCGGTCAAGATGGCGAGCAGGATCCGGACGCCCATCAACACCGCGATGCCCCAGGTGCTCCACAGAACACCCGCCAGCACGGGACCGAGCGCCCGCCCCGCGTCTTCTCCCGTGCTCATCCAGCTCATCACGCGCGCGCGGTGGCGCCTGTCGAAACTGGAGACCTGCGCCATCAGGGCGCCCCACGCCGGCCGGAAGGCGGCCTTGCCCATGTCGTCCAACGCCTTCGCCACCGCGACCCCAACGAACACGGGAGCGACCACATAGAGGGCCGAGGAGCACGTGTTGAGGACCCCCCGCGCCATCAACACGAGGTTGCGGCTGACGTTGTCGGAGAGCCAGCCGAAGATGGGGCCGGCGAAGACCATGAGGAGCGTGGACACCGCATAGATCAAGCCGGCCTGGGCCTTGCTCAAGCCGGCGTATTCGGTGGCCAGGACGGGAAACAGGCTGCCGAGCATTTCGGCGGTCCCGGCAATCAAGAATCCCAGGCCGACGAAGGGCAGGAGCTTCGGCGGCTGAGGATGCGCCGGGCGGTCCGCAGGCTCCGCGTCGTCTCCCTGCGCGGGGCGGCGCGCGGCTGTGTCCGGGGCGCCGTGGGCGCCGGCGTCCTCCTGCACATAGCGGGTGACCACCAGCAGCGGCAGCACGGAGAGCGCGAAGGCCACAAAGAACACCAGCGGGTAATTGGCCGCCGTGACCGTCAGCAAAATCCCCGCGCAGGCCTGGCTCACCGAGCCCGCGACGGTCTTGGCCGTCTGGTACCAGGCGAAGGCGGAGGCGACGGATTCGCCTCCGCCCTGCTCGGCAAGCAGCGCGCTCGCGGAGGGATCGCGCAGGGACATGGACAACCCATACACGCCCCGAATCGCGAACAGTGCCCACGGAGCGGACGCAAAGCCATACCCCAGCGAGATCAGGCTGCGCAGGCCGATCGCGACCATGAACGTGCGCTTCAGGCCGAACCGGTCGGCCGTCCGTCCCAACAGCGGCTTCAGGATCACGGACACGGCGCTGCTGAGCGCCGCCAGGATCCCGACCTCGGTGAGGCTGAACCCCAGGTGGCGCGCGTAGAGCGGGAGCGCGAAGGTGATCAGGCCGAAGCTGAGGCGGGAGAGCAGGCCCTCGCCCACGATGGCAGCCAGCGACCAGTTGACCCGCGGCCTTATCTGCAACCGCCGCTCCCGTTCCCGGACCCGGGCGACGGCCGCGCCGTCCGCACCGGGATCCTCAGTCGTAGTATTCCGCGCCGAGGTGGGTAATCAACTCTTCGCCCATCATCGAGCGCAGCGTGTTCTTCAGTTTCATCATCTGAATGAACAGGTCGTGCTCGGGATAGAGGTCCGGCGCGCACATGGGTGACTTGAAATAGAAGCTCAGCCATTCCTGGATGCCGCGCCGCCCGGCGCGCTGGGCCAGGTCGAGGAACAGCACCAGGTCGAGCACCACCGGCGCCGCCAGGATCGAATCGCGGCAGAGGAAGTTCACTTTGACCTGCATGGGGTAGCCGAGCCAGCCGAAGATATCGATGTTATCCCAGCCCTCTTTGTTGTCGCCGCGCGGCGGATAGTACCTGATGTCCACTTTGTGGCACATCTTGCCGTAGAGCTGCGGGTAGAGGTGGGGTTGGAGGATGTACTCCAGCGCGCCGAGCTTGGACAACTCCTTGGTCTTGCCCGACTCGGGATCGTCGAGCACTTCGCCGTCGCGGTTGCCCAGGATGTTGGTCGAAAACCACCCGTTCACCCCCAGCATGCGCGCTTTGAAGCCGGGGGCCAGGACCGTCTTCAGGAGCGTCTGGCCGGTCTTGAAGTCTTTCCCGCAAATGGGCACGTGGTGCTCGCGGGCGAGTTCCTGCAGCGCGGGGATGTCCACCGTGAGGTTGGGCGCGCCGTTCGCGAACGGCACCCCGCTGGTGATCGCGGCCCAGGCGTAGAGCATCGAGGGCGCGATCGCAGGATGGTTCGCCTTCATCGCGTCCTCGAACGCCCTGGGGTTGTCGTGCACCTGGTGTGGGGTCAGAAACGCTTCGGTCGAGCCGCACCAGACCATCACCAGCCGCTGCGCTCCGGTCTCCTTCTTGAACCGTTGAATGTCGTCCTTGATCTCCCCGGCCAGGTCGAACTTCGTCCTGGCGTTCTTCACGTGCGTCCCATCGAGCCGCTTGACGTAGGCCTGGTCGAACGCCGCCTTCATCGGCCGGACGCCGCTGAGCAGCCCCTTCACATCCTCGAGGTGGTGGGGCTCGAGCACGGCGGCCTTGCGCGCGGTTTCATAGGCGTTATCGGGAATGGCATCCCAGCCGCCGAAGACCAGGTCGTCAAGCTTCGCCAGCGGGACGAACTCCCGTATCGTCGGCGAGCGGCGGTCGGTGCGCTTGCCCAGACGGATGGTGGCGAGCTGACTGACCGAGCCGATCGGCAGCGCACGCCCCTTGCGGACGAGTTCCACCCCGGCCATGAACGTGGTGCTCACCGCTCCCATGCCGGGGGTGAGCACGCCCAGCGTGCCCTCCGGCGGGGCAATCTTGACCGGCCGGCGCGCCCGGTCGGCAGCTTTCGTTGGAGCCGCGCGGTGCGCGGCGTCGTCGTGCGTCGTCCGCATCTCAGGATTCCTCCTCCGTGTGACGCGCCCTTGACGGACCGTCCAATACCCGTACCATAAGTGGGGCCTGTGGAAACCAGCAATCCGATGAATCCTGTAATTCCGATGTGCGGCAGAACGGTCAGGCAAAAAACGGACGTCTAATCCCCCAAGGAGGATACCGGAGGGTGACGGGCTTACCGATTCCGCGCCGCAAGCGAGCCGTGCCGGCGATTACGGCGCGGGACAGGTCCCGAGGATGGGCAAGTGGACATTGTATTAGAAGCTGTAGGTGATCTCGGCCTTGTAGGTATTCGCCTGGTCGACGCCGCCCATGGTCAGGTCGCCGTACTTGAATGTGATCTTGGCGTTGGCCGACCACGCATAGGCGACCTTGGCCTCCCACGAGGTGATCGTCATCTGGTTCGAGACATTGTTCCCGGTCAGGTACTGGGCGGAGATGGTCCAATCCTTGACCGGCTTAATGCTGGCGGTGGCGGTAAACCCCTGAGCGTTGCCGGGGTACAGATAGTCGAAGAGGTTGATGTCGATCTCCGCCGCGCCGTACGGCGTGTAGAAGTTCGGCCCAAAGTACGCGTATCCGGTGTTCACGGTCAGGCTGCAGCAGATGTGGAAGACATTGCTGAGGTCCCAAGCCGCGTTTGCCTGGTAGCCGCTGTCTGTGCCGCCCAACACACGGTCAAGCCACTGGGCGGCTTCCACGTCCAGATGGATGCCGGACATGACATCCCATTGCGCGTAGGCCCCCCATCCGTTGCCGAGCGCCGGGCAGGTAAACCCGGTGCCGGCGACCGCCGGGCACCGCCCGGTGGCAGGGTTGAGGGAGGGACCGCTGGGCCCATACACGTGGAACAAGATGCTCGGCGCACCCGCCGGCTGGAAGTTGCTCGACGAGGTCCCGAAGTTGCCGATCTGGTTGCCGACGTAGTAGGCACCCAGCCGAAGCCCTTCCATCAACTGAATGTTTGCGTCCACCCCGTAGGCGTCCTCGCCGCTGGGGTAGGAGAGCGACCCGGTGTTGCCCACGATCCGGACCCACACCGCCTGGGCCTGCAGATCGGCGAGGCCGCTCAGGTGCACCCCCACCCAGAGGCCGTCGGCCGCGTTGTTCCCGCTGTCGCCGGTAGAATCTTCCCAGGTGTCCCCACCGGTATTGAACAGCAGCCCGAACGGACCGAACTGCAGCGGGTAACACCCGCCGCCACAAGGAGAGTCCTGTCCGAACCGGCCGAGCCAGATCTCGGTCGTCCCCCCGAGCCAGGGAGGCTTGTAGTCGAGGAAGGCGCTGTCGATGCTGCCGAACGAGCCCTGAGTGCTTCCGGTCAACGTATTGCTGCTGTTGAACGTCTGGTCCCCCGTTTGGCTCATCACCGCCAGGATGAAGTGGAGATCGGGCGCCACGCTGCCGTCAAACCCGATCTTCTCGCCAATGCGCGGTCGGTTCCCCCTTATCTGGGTCGTTGCCGACACCGTGCTGGTCAGGGGATTGCCGTTGAGCGTGGGCGCCACCCCCGCCCCGTCGAAGTTGGGGTTCTTCTGCTTCAGTTCTTCGCGGAACCGCAGGCCGCCGGTGATCCGGACGTTGGAGAGCTTCGCCTTCATGGCGTTCAGCTCTTCCTCCACCGCGGTCAGCCGGACGTTCTTCGCCGCCAGTTCCGCCCGGAACTCGTTCACCAGCCGCTGGATGCTCTGGATGTCCGACCCGGTGACTTCCGGCTTGGCCGCCGGCGCCGGGGTGGGGATCTGGATGCTTTCGATCCTGGCGAGCAACCGTGCAACCACCATGGCCATCTCGTACCGCGTCATGGCCCGATCGCCCTTGAAGGTCCCGTCGGGGTACCCCTCGACGAGGCCCTTCGCCGCCAGCTCGGCGATCGCGTCGTACGCCCAGTGATTGGTGGGTGTATCGGCGAACGGCTGAGCGAAGGCGGGAGAAATCATGGCAAACGCGAGCACGGTCGCGATTGCCATCGCGAGCTGTCTCATGGTACCCCCCCCATGTTGGCATCCAACAGCGGCAGGCGCGCGCGGTGACGGTGCTCGCAACGGTTATCGAACTCCCGGCAGCTGGCCGCACCCGAACGACCGGCGGGATCCTACCCTCGTGATCTCCAGGATCTCACCGGGCAATGTACTGTCGGCGGCGGCGAACCGGCAATCCGGTAACTCCCGCAAATCGGGCAAGAAGACGCCCGGAGTCTAAATGGGCGCGGTCGCGTATGCGCCTCCGGGCTCTTCCACAGGGCGAGCGCTACCGGTGCCACCTTCTCGAAAGCGGCAGAAGAGGCACGAGCCGAGCACATTCCCGCTCGGGGGGCATTCCTTGCGGCTGAGGCCCCAGCGGCCGAAGCGCTGCCGGCCCATAGCCGCTGAGCAGGAAGCGCATCTGGGTGGGATGAAGACCTGGCCTATTCAGTTTCGCGGGGTGGTGAGACGAGTCTGTCGGTCGAACCCATCCTTCGCAACGGGATGCCGTCTGATGGCCTCAGGGTAGACTTCGCCGTGGAGAGCGGCGCGGTGGCTGCGCGGACAGGCCGGCGGCGCGACCTGAAAGGCAGCACCCGAAACGGTACGGTGACCGCGATGGACAAATTGCAGATGAGCGATCACATACCCGGCCGCATCGTCAGTCAAGCGACGATCGTCCCGGGCGGCAACATGGCCTGGGAGGTCACGCGGGGTCGCGTGATGCGTGTCATCGACGTCGAAGGGCAGCAGGTAGGGGACCTGGTCTGCTTCAACCTTCAGCGCCTCAGTGAGAAACTCTCCATACCGTACACGATCATGGGCAACCGCACGCTCCGGCCGACCGTTGGCCACGCGTTGCTCTCGAATGAACACAATCCTCTGATGACGATCGTCGCGGACACCCTTGGCAGCCATGACCTGATCGCCGGCGCCTGTTCCCGGTATAGCAACAAAGCCCGCTATGACAAGGACGGCACGCCGAATTGCCGCGACAACCTCGCCGCCGCGTTGCGCCCCTGGGGGATCGACTGGAAGGACATCCCGTACAATATGAACCTCTTCATGAACGTCCCGATTGGCGCGGACTTCAGTGTCAGTATCCAAGCGCCGCTCAGCCGCGCCGGCGACCACATCGACTTGCGGGCCGACATGGACGTCCTCGTCGGCCTCTCGAACTGTCCACAGATCTTCAACCCGTGCAACAATTTTCGACTCAAGCCGCTCAAGGTCACGATCTACGAGCCGGCGCCCGGACGGGACGGATGACCGTCACTCTCGGAACCAGGACTGGCCGAGAGCGGCGGGGGCTCCCAACCTCAGCCGGATGGCCCTCCCCCCGCTCAAGGCGAGCACCGCCGCCGTAAACAGATAGGGGAGCGTCTGGAGCAGATAGCTGGAGATGGGCAGGCCCAATGCCTGGGCATGAAAGGCGAGGGTTTCTACCACACCAAACAGATAGGCTCCCAGCATGACCCGGACCGGCTGCCACCCGGCAAAAATCACCAGCGCCAGCGCGATCCACCCTCGGCCACCGGTCAAGTTGTCGGTCCACGCGTTGGCCACCGCTGTGGAGATGTTGGCACCTGCCATCCCGACCAACGCGGCACCCAGGATCGTCGCCGCATACCGGAAACCCACGACCGACAATCCCGCAGCATCCGCGGTCCCGGGACTCTCTCCGACGGCGCGAAGATGCAGTCCCCACCGCGTGTGGAACAAGGCGAGGGTCAGCGCGGGCACCATGAGGTAGCTCGCGTAGGTGAAAATCGTTTGGTGAAAGAACACGGGGCCCAGGACCGGGATGTGGCTTAGTCCGGGGATCGGCACGGAACCAAACGACGCCCGCGGCGGGAGCCCAACCAATGCCCGGCCCAGATAACTCGTGAGGCCCGCCGCCAGGATGTTCAACGCCAGCCCGGTCACCACCTGATCGGTCCCGAGCGAGACGGTGAGGCTGGCATACACGAGGCCGACACCCCCAGCGACAACCACCGCGGCGATCACCCCTGCCCAGGGCGTCCCCAGATGGACGCTCGCCCAGAACGCGGTCAGCGCGCCGATCAGCATCAGGCCTTCAATGCCGAGGTTTTGCACCCCCGAGTGCTCGGTCAGGGCCTCGCCGAGGGACGCCAGCATGATCGGCGTGGCCGCGGCCACGGCGGTGGCTGCGATCAGGAGGATGAGCACGCTAGGCAGGAGCCACAATCTCCTTTTGGTCCCGGGCTTTTCGCCGCTGCCGGGCTTGGCGGCGAGAGGCCAGCGCGACCGCCGCAAGGGCCAGGAGCAACACGAGCCCCTGCAGGAACAACGAGAGTCCCCACGGCACCCCCGTGTTCTGGACGCTCTGGCTGCCCACGATCAGACCTGCGAGCAGGAAGGACACGATCGCCGTCGCGAGAACGTCGAGAAGGGCCAACGAGGCGACGATGATTCCCGTATAGCCGTACCCGGGGGAGAGATTCGGCAGCATCTGGTGGGTCACGCCAGCCACGTGGAGCATCCCCGCGAACCCGGCGAGCGCGCCACTCAGGCACAACACCTGCACCGTGACACGGGCGATGGGGTATCCGAGATACTCGGCCGCCCGCCGATTGTCGCCGATCACGCGCACTTGGAACCCCCATGATGTCCGCGAGAGCACGAAAGAGAGCACGGCGGCCACGGCGAGGGCGATCGGGAACCCGATGTGCACCGGGAAGCCCGGGAGCTGCGGCAGGCGCGCGTTGCCGGTCAGGAGGCGCGTCACCGGAAAGTTGAAGGCGGTGGGGCTCTTCCAGGGACCGTAGAGAAAGTAGTTGGAGGCCGGCACGGCAACGTAGTTGAGCATCAGGGTCGTGAGAATCTCGCTGACCCCCAATCTGGCCCGAAGCAGCGCGGGAGCGAGGATCCATAGCGCGCCCGCGGTCGTGCCCGCGACGGCCATGCAGGTGAGCATGAGCACCGAGGGGAGAGCCGGGAAGTATTGAAAGATCCCGACCGCCGCGAGCGCCCCCATGTAGAATTGCCCCTCAGCCCCGATATTCCACAGCCCCATTCGAGCGGCGAACGCGATCCCGACGCCCGAGAGGAGAATGGGAACGGACTGGACGGCCGTCTGCGCAAGAGAATAGCTGGAGCCGAACGCACCCTGGAACAGCCGGCTGAACGCGGGACCGGCAGCATAGCCGGTGACGGTCAGAAGGATTGCGCCCGCCGCCAATGCCGCCGCGATACCCGCGGCGGCATAGACCCATGCCGACGCTCGACGTAGAGTATTCACTTCACCGCCGCTTCCTACGCGGGGACTCCGGCCATGAGCTGGCCGACAACTTCCCTGCTGACTGAGTTGGGCGTCACGATGCCGGCGATCCGGCCCCGATACATCACCGCCACACGGTCGGAGAGAGACAGGACCTCGTCCAAGTCTTCGGAAATCAGCAACACCCCGCAACCGCGATGGCGCGCCGCCAGCAGAATGCGGTAGACCGCGTCCGTCGCAGCCACGTCCAATCCGCGGGTCGGCTGAGACGCGATGATCACGCGGGGTGATCCGCTCAGCTCTCTGGCGATGACGACCTTTTGCATGTTGCCGCCGGAGAGCCGGAAGACCGGCCCGCCGACATCCGGCGTGCGGATGTCGAAGTCGGAGACCTTCTGCCGGGCCGACTCAACGATCGCCCGGAACTGCAATAGTCCGTTCCGGGCAAACGGGGCCCTGTTGAAATCACGCATGATGAGGTTTTCGGCCACCCCGAGGCCCGGACACAGCCCGGTGCCGAGGCGGTCTTCGGGGACGAACGCCACGCCTGCGCGGTGGATGGCGGCGGCGTCCTGGCCGGTCCGGTCCACCCCCCCGATACAGAGGCGGCCCGACGTTGGAATCCGCATTCCGGCCACCACCTCGGCCAGGGCCACTTGCCCGTTGCCGGCCACCCCGGCCACGCCGAGGATCTCCCCCCCCCGAACCTGGAGATGGACGTCCTCCAAGGCCGGACGCCCCGACGGGTCGAGTGCGGAGATGCCTTGAAGCTCGAGTTCGACCTGCCCCAGCGGCACAGGAGACCTGGCCAGGTGAGGGGCGAAGGTGCGGCCCACCATCAGCCGCGCGAGGTCGGGGATTGTCGCGGTATCGCTCGCCAGCACGCCTGCCACACGGCCGCGACGCAGCACCGTGATCCTATCGCACAAGCGGCGGGCCTCCTCCAGCTTGTGGGTAATGAAGATCACGGCCTTGCCCTCCGCCGCCATGCGTTTCACGATCGTGAAGAGATGCTCGGTCTCTTGCGGGGTGAGCACGGCCGTTGGCTCATCCAGGATGAGAAGGTCGGCGCCCTGGTACAGCACTTTGAGAATCTCGACTCGCTGGCGTTCGCCGACCGAAAGCGCCCACACCCGTGCCTTGGGATCGACCGAGAGCCCGAAGCGCCCCTCCAACGCATCGATCTCACGCCGGAGTGTGGCTGTGCCGCGTCCCGCCCGCTGCCCCAGGAGGAGATTCTCGAGGACCGTGAACCGTTCCACGAGCCGGAAGTGCTGGTGGACCATCCCCACGCCCAACGCTTTCGCCTGACGCGGAGTCGCGATCCGCACCAGCCGCCCGCGCAGGTAGATATTCCCGGCATCGGGCTGATAGAATCCGCTCAGGATCCGCATCAGCGTGGTCTTGCCCGCGCCATTTTCCCCCAGGAGCCCGTGGATCTCTCCCGCGCGGGCCTCAAAATCCACGCCATGATTCGCAAGCACAGCCATGAACTGCTTGTGGATGCCCCGCATCAAGACGGCTGCGTCTTCCACCAGATAGCCTCCGGACCTCAATGCCGAGAGAACTCCAGGGCTACTTCGGAAGGCTGCCCACGACGTTGGACACGAGCCAGTTCATCCCGTGGGTCTCTTGCTCACCGAGCGATTTGCCCGCGGGAACCTGCTGCTTCCCCGTGTTGTCTGACAACGGGCCGGTGAAGATCTTGAGCCGGCCGCTGACAATGGCCGCCTTGGCGTCCGCCACCTGCTGGCGGACGCTCGCCGGGATCGCCTTGTTCAGGGGGCCCAAGCGTACCGTGCCGTCGGCGAGATTCCCCCAAACTGTCACGGGCTTCCAGGTACCGTCCCTCAGCGATTTGAGCAACCGCTCATACAAATCCGTCCAGTACCAAATCTGCCCCGTCAGGTACGCATCGGGTGCGAACCGGGACGTATCAGAGTCCGATCCGATCGCCCATTTGCCGGCCGCGGCGGCGGTCTGGATCGTGGTCGGGCTGTCCACGTACTGCGCCAGCACATCTGCGCCCACATTGAGGAGGCTCTGCGCAGCCTGCTTCTCCTGGGGTGGACTGTACCAGTTTTGAGTCCACACGAGCCTGACCTTGGCGTTGGGATTTGCGGCCTTGACCCCCAGCGCAAATCCGTTGATGGCTTGAATAATCGTCGGAACGGGGAATGACCCCACGAAGCCGACCACGTGGCTCTTGGCCATCTTCCCTGCCACGAGCCCGCAGAGGTAATAGGCTTGTTCCATGTGGCCATAGAATCCGCCCACGTTGGGAGCATACTTAAAGGCGTTCGCGACCAGGAAGTAGCGATCGCGGTGCTCACTGGCGATGTCCAGGACCATGTCCATGATCGTCGGATCCTGAACCATGATCACCTTGGCCCCTTGCTTGATGAAGTCCTCGATGACCCGCCTCGAATCCGACGGCCCCACGTTCTCGACCTGCATGGTCTCGACCCAATCGAGGCGCTTCTCCAGTTCGCGCCGCGCAAGGTCTGACTGGTAGGTCCAGCCGGCGTCGCCCACGGGGCCCACCTGGAGGAACGCGACCTTCCACTTTTCCGCGGACTGGGCGGGGAACCGCGGAACGCCCCCACCCAGGACGAGAAGAACGAAGACGGCACACATGATCATGGCGATCACTCTGCGCTTCATTCCTGCCCACCTTTCTCCTTGCGTTTCACCGGACGAAATCTGTCGCGTGGTCGAGGCTCCTACTTCGTCGCGGCACTTGATCCTCCTGGGGTAGCCGCTGCGCGGTTGCGCGAGCGCCAAATGCGCCACGACGAGGAAAGGAACCTGGCGAAGAGGGGGCGCCGATGTCTCCCGTCCGTTGGCCCTACTCTACGGAGTACACAGGAGCAGCACAACGATGGTGGAGGCGGCGGGAATCGAATTATCGGTCTCCATAGTTGTGGCGCCTGCAGAGCAATACTAGAACCCGCCGCGACGAGGTGCCCGAGTAACCGGCAAGCGGGATGCGGTTCGCGAGCGGGTCTTCACAAGAGTGGCATGCCTTGTCCGCTGTGGCTTCGCGTCCGTGATGCGAACTGTCACTCTCTTACCCAATACCCTGGCGGCGCGGGCGATAGTGTCGAGCGAGATAGCTACGTTCCGCGGATCTAGCAAACGGTCAAGCTGTGACCGACTCGTATGGAGCTCTCTCGCCATGGCCTGCTTGGTCTTTCCGAGTTTCCTCCTCCCATTCTCTAACTGCCAGGCGAGAACACGTTTGACAGCCACAGCCTCAACTTCTCCCCGAATGCCTTCCTCATCCAAAAAACTATCAAAGCTCGATCCGCTATGATCAAAGATCCTTTTGCTCGTCCTTATCCTCATGAGAGACCCCTTTCATGCCTTCTCTTGTTATCTCGAGCGAGTTGCAGATCCTGGTTTGACGTCTTTTGCGTCTTCTTTATGAAACCATGCAAAAGAACCATGCGCGCGTTCTGGTCAATATAGAACAAGACTCGTGCAATTCGATTCCTCTCAAGATGAGTCCGCACCTCATAGATCCCGCCTCCAACAGGCCGGCAAGTCGGCATTCCAACAGGCCAGCCGAACTCGACAGTCTTGATATCTTGACCTATGCGCTTGCGATCCTCCGAGTAAGGCAAACTTCTTAACCATTCTCGCACAGGCTCCCGACCAGCCTCCGTTCGAAAGAAGATTGCAGGAACCCGCTTGGCCTCGCCACTCACAGCGGCCGCAGCACACGACGCGCTACGTGTTTGTCCCTCGCCACAAGACCTAGTGTACCATAAAAGGTACGCGGGTGGCTTTCGCCGCTTTTCCAATAGTTCCGAGAGAGTTCGGAGAGGTTTGTGGTTTCAGAGGTAATTCGCACCAGCCAACGCTTCACGAGCGCAGGGGGAAGCCTTATTAGGAGGCTCGAGATTCACCGGAGGACCTCAAGCAAATTAATAACCCCGCCCGAGGCCTCACAGCATGTCGGGCGGGGAGCAACTTCACCTTTGATCACATCACGCCCAATGCCGTGCGATGGTGGAGGCGGCGGGAATCGAACCCGCACCAGCCGAGCCACCTGTTTCGCCAGAGCCCTTGGAAGACAAGGATCCCAGCGATGGTCCCTCGTGACGGCCGGGTCGCTTGCACTCATTCTGCACTTGTCGCGGTGGTCCCGGCCCCCCTCCTCGCGGCGCTGGCGGTCGCCCTGACCGACACCGTGCCCTTCCTTATTCCCACGCGGCGAGATCCGCGTTGATCTGCTCCTCGACCTCGCGCACCCCGACCTGTTCATGGAACTCCTTCTGCGTCTTCAACATCGACTCTTTACCGCCTTATGCCGCCCTCTCGAATCAGCAGGATGATCCCGCCCGCAACCATTACCCCGCCCGCCAGTGGTGGGAGCGGAAGCGTTCTCTTCTCCTTTGCGGTGACTTCGACGGGGCCAACTTGCATCGTCGTTTGCTTCGACGTGTAGGTAACCCCTCCGTACACCAAGACAACGAGGCCGATGATAATGAGGAGAATACCGAAGATAGTCGCCATCTTCATCCCACTCACGCACCTCTCATTTTTGGGCCAAAACTCTCGTCGATGGCCCATATTCAAGCACCGGTCACGCGGTTAGCGGCCCAGCAGATCAGCTCGATTTCGCCATCTTCGTGATCTTCGACCCCTCCAGTGTCAGGTTGTACATGAGACCCTTCTGACCCACCACAAATCCCACGATCGGCTGATTGAATTTCGTAGAGTCGATGGAAGCTTGGCCCCCCATGTTCACGAGCACCACCGCTCCATCAACGCCCGCCTGCCAGCCGTTCGCGGCCCGGAAGTCCGTGAGCGCCTTCTGCTGCAGGAACACCAGGATGATGTCCTTCTTCTGCGCGCCGAACTGAAACCCGATCGAAGCGGCCGTGATATTGTAGTACGCAACAGTCTTGCCGCCGATGCGCAGTGCGCCCTCGCCGTATTCCCCCCCGACCCCGAACCCGGCCTGATAGACATCCGCCAGCACGAGAACACCTTTGGCGTCCCGGAGAAACTGCCGGGATCCCCGCACCTGCGTCATGAATCGATCCAGCGCCGCACTCACGCTCGTGTCAATCTCGTGCGCCGTTTTGGCCTGGGACACACTCGGCAGGATCAAGCTGCCGAAGAGAGAAAGACAGACGGCCCAAATAATGGCCCTGCTGAATCTCCGCGTTCGCATCGCCGTTGCCCTCCCTCGAGAGTATATGCTCCCGCTTTTCTCGCAGTTGCCTTGGGAGTAGGGCCGGTTCTCCCTACCCCCAACGTAGACGCAAGGATCTATCTGCAAGCGCTATGCGAGTCTGGCGCCCCTTGTCCCGGTGATCTGCCGCATCAGCCAGAGCACGACCACGGCTCCCACAAACGCGACGACGATTGACCCGATGTTCACGCCCGTGGCGCCGGGATGCCCGAAGGCGTTGAAGATCCATCCCCCCGCGATGGCGCCGACGACCCCGATCACTAGGTCTCCAAGGACACCTCCCGGCCCCTCACCCGGAATCACCATCTTCGCTAACCAGCCCGCGATAATCCCGACGATAACCCATGCCAGAATACTCATCTCACGATCCCCTCTCTCCTACCCCGCTCTTGCGGATAGTGCTCGGCCTCAATTTAATTTCGCGCGCCGGGCTCGCGGGTCGCGTCGCTCCCAACTCCTGCGCCGTTCCCGGTGCTAGTTGCCGTGGCGGTTCCCCTGCCGGTCGTGGTCGCAGTCGCCGTGCCCGGCCCCGTCACGGTCGCTGTCGCGGTTCCTCCTCCAACGGCTGTCGCCGTGGCCGTCCCGCCCTGACCGTTCGTAGCCACCTGAGTGCCAGCCCCGCTGACAGACGCCGTGGCTGTTGAGCCTCCAGACCCTGAAATCCCGCCGGACCCGGCGGTGTTAGACTGGCCCGTGCTCGAAGTAACGGCAGACCCGCCATTGTTCGTGGCAGATGAAGAGCCAGGACCTGGGCTGGACTGAGTCGAAGAGGCCGTCCCCGTGCCGGTGCTGTTCGAGCTCGATGAACCGGGACCGGTGTTTGCCGAGGTGGCCGTACCACTCCCGGACTGTGTGGCCGTGGCAAAACCTGGGCCAGTGTTGGTGGCCGTGGCCGTCCCGCCACTCCCAATGCTCACGCCGAGGCCCTGGTTACCATGTCCCGAGGCGTCCAGGTTGACTCTGATCTGGCTGGCGCCGCGATCAACACACGACAGGTAGATCTGGATCGCGCCGTAGTAGCACAACGGCGTCTGCGCCGCGAGAGCCGGCGTCGTCATAGACGTCATTAGAGCAAGTACGCCAGAGAACAACAGAACCGCATATCGCAACATATTGTACTCCTCCAATGCGCACTAACGATTATGACTCATTCAGACCTACCACCCTCCTTCGTATTGTGTCGTCCGCCAGGCTTCGAGAAATATGCACCACGGAGCCGACGACAGGCTGAAGGGCTCACACGAGCCTTCTAAGCTGAAAGTACCATGGTCAGGATCTGCCGTCTGTTCAGAATTGCGCACACTTGCTCACATACAAAAATGGTGGGGGAGGTCGAAACGACTCCACGCCAAGCGAAGCGAGGTTTCAGTCGTGCAGGACGATCGTCTCGCGGTGGTGTGACAGCAGTGGGCTTATCGCGGCTGGACCGAGATGCTGGCGGGCACGGCGTCAAGGCCAACGGTCGCGGTGGCGGTGATGACGAGCCTCCCCCCCGCATGCCGGACCCACGGGCTCACTTCGTACGCGAACCCCCCGGCCTGATCAGCCTGCATGAAGACATCGGCCGCCTGAATGCGCTGAGCACCAATCTCGCTCAGCACCACGATATGCACGACCGCCCCTGAGCGCGTCGTTCCTTGGACGAGGAAAGGAACGGTCCCCGAGCTCCCCTCGCGAGGAACGGTGATAATGAGAGGAAGCGCCCCGGCGGTCGCCCCGGGCACGGCCGCAGGAGGTCCTCCCTGCACCACTGCGGGTTGCCCCACCCCAGGCTGGACCGACACAGGTAGGTCCGCCACGGGTGCTCTTCCCGCAGACGGCGTGGGACCGCCCTCGACCGGATCGGGCCTCCCGTCAGTCAGATCAAAGATTTCTGGCTCGGTGCCCCTCACGAACAGTTCCGAATGGGGGCGCACGCACCCCGGGGCTGCCAGCAACCCGCTCGTCCCACAGAGGATTTGCCCGGCGATCCCGTCCGGCTGCGGCCAGTCGTCCTTCGGTTGGTCCGCGGTTGCCCGCTTCATGAACGCCGCCCAGATCCCGGCGGGCACACTCCCGCCCACAACGTGATTCATCGGCGAGTCATCATCGTTGCCGATGTAGACCCCCGCCACGAGCGACGGCGTAAAGCCGATGAACCAAGCGTTCCGGTAATCATCGGTGGTGCCCGTCTTCCCTGCCGCCGGGATGCCGATATTTGCGGCGGTACCGGTGCCCCGCAGCACCACCCCCCTCAGCATGTCGGTCATCAGGTAGGCGACCTCGGGGCTGAGTACGACCTTTCGCAGGGGGACGTGCTCTTCCAGGACCTTCCCGTGCCAGTCCGTGACCTTGAGGATGGCCAGCGGGGCCGACCGGACCCCGCCGCTGGCGAAGACTCCGTATGCGGACACCATCTCCAGCACCGTCACATCGTTGGAGCCTAACGTCAGCGAGAGGACGGGCTGGAGCGGGCTCGTGATCCCCATCCAGTGTGCGACCTCGACGACGGCCTCGGGGCCGACTTCTTCCTCCAGCCGGATCGATGCCACGTTGATCGAGTTTTCCAGAGCATACCGCATCGTCACGAGACCGTGCCACGCGTGATCGAAATCCTGGGGCGCCCAGAGCTTGCCGTTCGGCTGCGCAAACTCGATGGGTGCATCCAGCAGCATCTTTGTCAGGGGATATCCACGCATGATCGCCGTGGTGTACAAGAACGGCTTGAATGCCGAGCCCGGCTGGCGGTGCGCCTGCCACGCTCGGTTGAACTTGCTCTCCTGGAAATCGTACCCGCCAATCATTGCCCGGATATACCCGGTGCGCGGGTCCAGAACGACGATCGCCCCCTGGTGCACGCTCAGGTGTCGGCGCAACGCCTCATCGACCCCGTGCCGGAGCGCCGCTTCAGCCTCGGCTTGCAGTGTCACGTCGAGGGTCGTGTAGATACGGAGCCCCCCCTTATACAGCACTTCTTCGCCGTAGCGCTGGCGCAGCATCGGGAGGATGTAGCTGACGAAGTAGGGAGCACGGATGCCGACGAACCCGGTGTTCCCCTTGTCGGCGAAGTGGAGTGAGGTGTGAAGGACGGTGGCCATCTCGCGAGAGGTGAGGTCTCCCTGGTCAACCATTCGCTGGAGCACCTCAACCATACGGGCGTGGGCGCGGCTCGGATGCTCAAAAGGTGAATCGTGCGATGGCGCCTGGATCAGCCCCGCCAGCTGCACGCTTTGCGCCAGCGTGAGATCCTGGGCCGGCTTCCCGAAGTACACTTGGGCGGCCGTCTCGACCCCGTAGGCCCCCTCTCCGAAGTACACTTGGTTGAGGTAGCGTTCCAGGATCTCGTCCTTTGTGAGCCGCCGCTCGACTTGCACGGCGAGCAGCAGTTCGGCGATCTTTCGCTCAATCGACTTCGCGCTCGTCAGGAAGAGATTCCGGGCCAGCTGTTGCGTAATCGTGCTGCCCCCCTCGGCGTATCCCTTCTCGCGCAGATCCCGGAAGCCGGCCCGCACGACAGCTCGCAGCGAAATTCCATGGTGCCGATAGAAGTCGGCGTCCTCGGTGTCAATGACTGCCCGCTGGAGGATATGGGGAACCTGGGAGAGGGGAATGCTCTCGCGATTTTCCTGATAGAGACTCGCGATGAGCTGCCCGTCGGCAGCATATATGCGTGTGGCCTCGCTGGAGGGCGTATCCAGCGCATCGATGGACGGCAGGCGGGAGCCGATCGTAAGGGCCTCCCCCATAAGAACGCCCACACCGACCACAGTGAGTATCGCGCCGATGACACAGCACACCACGACCGCCCGCAGGAACGGCCATTGCCAAGTCCTTCTGCCCCTCATAACCCGAAAGATAACACTGACTGAATCTTCAGTCTGTGCAATTTTTTACAGCCTATCCGGGATTGGGAGTCCTTTTATAGAGTTCGGCCCGTTATCCGGGCCGCGATGGGTAGACTTTGCACATGTCTCCATCATCCCCAGTCTGATGCCGAGCTCTCTGGGGGAGGTGGCGCTGGTCTTACTGAAAGAATTTGAACAGGTCCTGCGGAGTAGAGAGCAGGGCGGGCTGCTGAGGCTTCGCCAGCGGCTGTTGCGGGGTGCTCTGGTCCCGGATTAGCTGCGGCGTGCCGGCTAGGGAAAACTTGGGATCGTCAACCGTGCCTCGCAAGGAGAACGGTACCCGGACCCCAACCGTGCCCGTGGCTCCTTGGAGTATATTGCTGAGCATCTGCCCCACCGACGGCGACAGGCCTTCTGGCGGCGACGCCCCCGGTGCCAGGCTCGTGAGCCCGACTGTCCCTGTATAGTCCAGTGTCTTGTTGAAGCCGAGGCTACCCCGACTCGTCCCTTCCAGTCCTTCTGCGTCTAACCGAAGCGCATCGCTATACAAACGTTCCTGCGCGATGCGAAGATCCCCGCCGAAGTAACTGAATCGAGTGTCATCCGTGGGCACATTGAGTTGCAAGGCCTTGGCTATTTGCGCCAGGTTGCTCTTGAGATCCAATCCCGGGAACGACCCGTTGCGGACCGCGAAGGTTCCACCGCCCGTCAATGCGGCCATCGGATCTCGCCCCAGAGCAGTCGCCAGCCTGAGGACAGTGTCCAGCTTGCCAGTGATTTTCTGCGCCTGGGGAGGAAGAGTGCTCACCAGCCGCCCCAGGTTCACCCCGCTTACCTCTGCGGTCGCGGCGGCGGGGAGGCCGGGGGCGGAGTAATCCAGCGTCGCTGCCCCTTGGACGGTGCCGCCATAGGCAGAGATGGCGTAAGAGTCCACCTCAACCGTGTTTGTGTAAACGCTCAGTCGGCTACTCATCCGGGTGACCTCGAGCGGCGAAAAGATGAACCTGTCGATCTTGACCCCTCCGCGGCCCAGCAGGCGGTGCAGCACGGGGAGCGCCTGTCGGCCAGCGCTGCTGCTCGCAGCGCTGATCGCCTCGGCCCTTCTGCTGCTCGGGCTGCTGACCATCAGGCTCTGCAGCTTGTTGAGATCCAATTCGGGGATGGCGACCGTGAACGTCATGGACAATGGGTCGAGGCTGGCCATCGCCGCAGTCACCTCGGCACGCATGTTATCCAGTGACGCAGAAAACGTTCCCCGCCCTGCACCGTCCTTGACGACGAGTTCGCCGGTCTGGAACTGCACGGGTTTGGCCAGCGACGCCGTCGTGAGTCTCGCGCGCCGGAGGTCTATGACGACATCCAGTCTCTTCGGCCAGTCCGGCGCGTTCAGGTCGATGGACCCGATCCGGGCATTCAATCCGCTCAGGGTAAACGACGGCGGCGCCTGCCCGAGGCGTGCGTCGGAGCTAGAAGAGGTGATCTCAACATTCGTGACCGTCACCCCGCCCACGCGGTCAATGGTGAGAACAGGAGTACCCCTTGCTGCGGCCGCAGAGGTTTCCGCCGGTGCGCTTCGCGCGGGGGCCGAGAGATCGAAGTTCGTCCGGCCGGCAGGGTCACGAAGGAGATTCACCCGCATGCCGCCGATGGCAATGTACGTCACCTCCAGCCGTCGCGAGAGCAGCGCACGCGGCACGACACCGAGATCGACAGACTTCACGCTGATTGCGTCACCCTGAGGGAAACCCGGCGGGTTCTCTAGACGAATATTCACCGCCTGAAGGTGCACGGTCGGCAGCAGGTGGAGCCTCAAGGCGTCGATCTGGACCCGACGTCCGGTGCCGGCCTCGATAAGCCGTGCGAGAAGCGGCCGGAAGCGGTCCACCGGGATGAGAGAGGGGATGGCCAACGCCACGATGACCCCCAGCCCCAAAATCGTGCCGCCGAGGCGCACCCGCGTTGATCGGTACCACGGCCTAACCATGGCGCGGAATCTCCCCTCCGGCCCCTTGGGCCCACGACAGGCCTGGCGACTCCCGCCGCGATCACACCACGGCCAAACCCCACGCGATTAGTTGACGTCACAATGTCCCGGCGTCGCCGCCCTCGCCCAAACCAGGCTTCCGCAAAGGAACCCGGGAAGCCCGGTCTGGGTCTTGGAGCACCTATCGGCCCTACTGCGCCGCTACGATCTTCGTGGATTCCTTGTATGTGAGCCAATGATTCGTCATTCCGTGGCTCTTGAACCGGAAATAGCCGGCCAGGGACATGTAGTCCGGCGGTGCGGAGAATGCCGTCAGCCCGACCGTGTTCGGACCGTGCTGAGCCAACGCGACCCCCGCGAACGCTGCCGAAAGCATCACCACGCCCAGGACGGTAACCGCAAGCTTCTGCATGGTCTTCATTTGGTCTCCCTCCTCCCCTTGAGATTCTTGACTAAGACGCCCTTCCGAATTGGAAAGTACCACGGCAGGGATTTGCGTTCTATTCAAAATTGCTCACACTTGCCTAAATGCGGAGAATTGTGGAGAGAAACTGTCTTCAAGGTTGGTTGAAGGGTGCTAAATAAGTGTGCTATAACTAATCGTCAACGGAACCGGGGGGCATCGTCCCCGCTGGGGGCCGCTCATGCAATTCAGTAAGCGGGAATCCGGGTCCCGAGTCGAGCGCCGTGCGGGATACTCGCCGCTTGATATTAAGGCGTTCTTTGCACAAGGTGGAGACGGACGAAGCATCGTGAAGTTCCGGAAGAAGCAGCTCATCTTCTCACAAGGGGATCCCGCTGATACTGTGTTCTACCTCCTCGAGGGCAAGATCAGGCTGACGGTCGTGTCCAAACAGGGGAAAGAAGCGGTCATCGCCACGCTAGAGTCAGGCAACTTCTTCGGCGAGGGAGGCCTGGCCGGCCAGCGCATTCGCATGGCGACGGCGACCGCGGTGACCGATGGCTCTCTCGTGAGAATAGAGAAAGAAGCCATCATACACTTGTTGCACAACCATCCCACATTTTCAGAGCTGTTCATAACGTGTCTGCTGTCCCGCAATATTCGCGTTGAAGAGGACTTGGTCGATCAACTGTTCAATTCAAGCGAGAAACGGCTTGCGCGGATTCTCTTGCTCCTGTCGCGCGTTGGCAAGGAATCAGAGTCTGAGCCTGTGGTCCCCACGATCAGTCAAGAGACGCTCGCGGAGATGATCGGCACGACGCGGGCGCGGGTGAGTTTCTTCATGAACAAGTTCAAGCAGTTGGGCTTTATTGAGTACAGCCCGGGCGAGTTGCGAGTTCACAGTTCCCTCCTCAATATCGTCCTCCATGACGAACTCCGTGCATCTCCGGGCCTTGACTAATCGAAGTAAGCCGACAACATCTTTACGCGATGGTTCTCGAGGATAAGTTCGGGAAGAGGACGGTCACGCTCACGCGTCCGCAGTTGATTTGTGCCCCGGTGGTCAAGAACGCGGATCCGAAACAAGCGTGTCGGGAAGTTATGTCCCGAACAACCTGACTCTCGGGTATCCCTCGGACCCCGTTCCTCTGCGTGGGCATCGAATGATTCAACATCGGCTTGTGTCGCGCCACACTTAACTCACACCGCCAACGTTCGAAGAAATGCATGCATTATTTGGACGAGTGCACGCACAACATCAAGATTAGCGGAAGTAGAGAGGATCGCACACCTATACTGCGCACGTGTGAGCAATCTTGAACAGACGAGCAAATCGTTGTCGTGTTATCTATCAACTAGAAATCGTGGGTGAGGCCGACGCTTCGTTGGGACCCGCAGCAGAATTGGAGGGAATGGCTATGCGCTGGATGAGCATTCTTGATGGATTGCTTATTGTTGTTGGAGCACGCCACACCATTGAGGCCATCGGATGAGGAGTAAAAAATCCTTGCGGTTCGGTCTCACGACGTTCCTCGCACGAGGCGGAGAGGGACGAAGCATCGTGAAGTTCCGGAAGAAGCGGCTCATCTTCTCACAAGGGGATCCCGCTGATGCTGTGTTCTACCTCCTCGAGGGCAAGATCAGGCTGACGGTCGTGTCCAAACAGGGGAAAGAAGCGGTCATCGCCACGCTAGAGTCAGGCAACTTCTTCGGCGAGGGAGGCCTGGCCGGCCAGCGCATTCGCATGGCGACGGCGACCGCGGTGACCGGTGGCTCTCTCGTGAGAATAGAGAAAGAAGCCATCATACGCTTGCTGCACAACCACCCCACATTCTCAGAGCTGTTCACAAGGTATCTGCTATCCCACAATATTCGCGTTGAAGCGGACTTGGTCGATCAACTGTTCAATTCAAGCGAGAAACGGCTTGCGCGGATTCTCTTGCTCCTGTCGCGCGTTGGCAAGGAGACAAAGTCCGAGCTTGTGGTCCCCACGATCAGTCAAGAGACACTCGCCGAGATGATCGGCACGACGCGGGCGCGGGTGCGTTTCTTCATGAACAAGTTCAAGCAGCTGGGCTTCATCGAGTACAACGGCGGGTTGCAAGTTCACAGTTCCCTCTTCAATATCGTCCTCCACGACTAACTCCGCGGGTCTTCGGGCCTTGGAGTAGTTCGTCCAGCGCTAGCACACTGCTCCCACAATTCCTTAATCTGAGCACGTGTGAGCAATTTTGAATAGACGGGCAAATCGTTGCCGTGTTACTTTCACTCCAAGAAGGCCCCTTGGTCAGTGTCTGATGCTTGGAGACCCCGGAGAGCGACGATAATGATAGGACTTTGGTGTCAACGGATCGCAGTGGGATTGGCCGTGGCGGTGATCACGGTGGAAATCGCGGGTTCCACAGTAGGCCAGGGGGTATTGATTGGCTCGCTGATGACCCTGCTCGGGATCGGGGTCGGGATTTGGTATCTTCTATATCTGCTGAGGGACCTGGAACCCCAAATTCGCGGAGCGTCCGCCGCGATGCGGCCCCTGACAAAACGGCTGCTCTTGATGGCGGCGCTCGCGCCCGCCGCGGTGGTCCGTGCTGTCCACGGGTCACGCCACGCAGATGCCGGGATCACAGTGACGCCCAACGTCCGCGAGTTCTTAGCGACCCTGACCGAACCGGATATCCAAACCATGAACAAATGGAAATGGAGCGCTTACCGTCACCAAGATTCGCTGGCAGTCCGGATCGCGTGTGAGGAGATGGCAGAGAAAAGGAGGGATACGCAATGGAAAAACCGCGTAGTTTTCTAGTGGGGGTGATCGTGGGCGGCGGTATCGGGGTTTTGCTTGGCCGTCTCTTTGCGCTCGAATCGGAGGAGGGAACCCGCGAGCGGGTTCGGGACCAGGGACAACGGCTGACGGGCCGTGTCCGCGAGCAAATGAACCGTGTCGCGGATGAAGTTCGGGCCGCTGCACAGAATGTTGCGGGGGAAGTCCGCGAGCGGGCAGGCGAATTCGCGATGAGAGCGCAGGGGATCGCGAAAGAGATGGTGCATCGGGCTCGGACCACACTGGAGGAGGAAGCCAACTCCTTGAGCCATGCTCAGTTAGGAACTTCGGTCATAGACCACACAGATCACAACCCATCTGAACAAGAAAGGAGATCGTGAGATGAGCATTCTAGCGTGGATTGTCGTCGGGATCATAGCGGGCTGGCTGGCGAGGATGGCGATTCCGGGTGCGGGGCCCGCAGGTCTCCTCGGAGATCTGGTGCTCGGGGTCGTCGGCGCCATCGTGGGTGGCTGGGTCTTCAACGCCTTTGGGTACCCCGGCGCCACGGGTGTGAACATCGGGTCCATCATCGTCGCCTTTGTGGGGGCTGTGGGCGTGCTCTGGCTGATGCGCCTATTCACCGGGCGGCGAAACCCCCGAGTGGCATAGTCTCCCCCAGCGCGGGCGCGCAGGCATGCCATTGCGGATCGCAGGCCAGTGAACTTGACTGATGTGATCATCTCGTCAGACATCGTCAAGGATAGGGACGGCGCGGCGGGCGCCAGCGTTGCCGGCACCATTGTTCTGAGTCCTGTCGGGCTCCTCGCCGGAGCCCTAGTCGGGGGCGGTGACATCCAGGTGCCGGCCGGCGCCGAAGTGACGCAGGCCACGAAGACCGCTGCCACGGTCAGAAGTACGTAGATGGGACCCATCGCGTCCCTGTCGGCTTCCGGCATGGCGGCGAGACCGGATTCGGGAGTCGCCGCCGTGCCGCGGAGCCCATTGGCCAATCCAGAGCCAACTGAACAACATGCGTTCCTCAGTTTCGCATTTTAGGCGAAAGACACGCCCCCAATAGAGCAGCGACTGGGATCCCCCAATTACGCATCCCCTGCTTCAGCGCTATGATCGAGGTGGCGGCTCCGTCTGAACCCTTCGAGGATATCGAGGAGGCGGTCGTGGCATGTTAGGGTTTGAAACACCTCCATGGACGATCATCCTCCGCAGCCTCGTTGTCTACCTGGCCATCCTGGTCGGACTGCGGCTGATGGGCAAACGAGAACTCGGTCAGATGACTGTGTTCGATCTGGTGGTGATCCTGCTCGTCGCGAATGCCGTGCAGAACGCAATGGTCGGTCCGGATACATCCCTCCCAGCGGGGCTCCTGTCCGCGTTCGTGATCTTCGGTGCGAACAAACTCGTCGGCGTCCTCCGTCTGAGAAGCAAGTGGTGGGGAGGGCTCGTTGGGGGTACTCCCACCGTTTTGGTGGAGAATGGGCAGTTTATCGTGCCCAACCTTCAGAAGGAGGGGCTGCAGGGATCGGAAGTGGAGATGGCCATGCGCGAGCATGGGATCGCTGGCATCGCCGAAGTCCAACTGGCTGTCCTGGAAACGGATGGATCCATCAGCATCATTCCCAACGACTCCAAAGTCGTCCGAACACGTAGACACATCCGCCAGTTCCGGCACTAGACTGCACCCCGCGTAGCAGGCGGCACGCCGCATCACACGCCTCCCTCGTCAGCGCACGGCCGGCAGCATCGATCGGGATGCGCTTGTGATTTTCCTGCTACCCAAGCTGGAAATCGGCGGGACGAACCTAAGGTGCTCGGGGCGCGGGGTGCACTTCCCCGTCTCAACTATGCTGGCCCGCCGGCCCGGTGGTTCAGACGCCCGGGATCCGGGCAGGGGGACAATCCGGCCGGGGCCAATTTCCCCATGGACGGAATCGGGAGGTCGGGGGATGCCAGAAGCCCGCATCAACGGTGTGAAGCTCCACTACGAGATTCATGGGAGCGGTGGCCCGCTCGTCCTCGTCCACGAGTTCGCCGGCGACAGCGGCTGATCCAACACCTCCAACTCCCGAATCGTGACTTGAGGCGAAAACGCGCGACTAGCGTGTCGCAAGGGAGGAGAAGCGGATGCTGAAGGAGTTCAAAGAGTTCGCCATGCGGGGAAGCCTTCTCGACCTGGCGATTGGCATCGTGCTCGGCGCCGCGTTTGGAAGGATCATTTCTTCGTTTGTCGGCGATGTGCTGATGCCGCCGATCGGCCTGCTCATCGGAGGCCTGGACTTCGCGAACCTGTTCATTCCCCTCCGGGGAGGCCCGTACCCGTCCGTGGCCGCGGCCAAGGCCGCCGCCGCCCCCACGATCAACTATGGCATCTTCCTCCTCACCGTCATCGACTTCGTGATCGTGGCGTTCGTGATGTTCCTCTTGGTCCGGCAGATCAACAAACTACAGCGCCGGCCGGAGGTGACGCCGACCAGCAAACCGTGCCCGTACTGCCTCTCGATCGTCCCCTTGATGGCAGTCCGGTGCCCGCACTGTACATCTACCCTGGAAGCGGCTTGAGTCGGAGCGCGCTGCAAGACCTCGGGTGAGCCTGGCGCGAGGGCCCATGTTCACATGGCGACGTCGGCCCAGGTCGTTCCCGTGGCTTCCGTGTACCAGAGCCTACTCGCAGGCGATATCGGCCCGCCCTACTACACCGCCCGGACGTCGCTCAATACCCTGGCCCTACTGGATCCGCTGACTGACGACGAGGTACGGGAAGGCGGTTCGAATTCTTTGTGATGGTGGAGGCGGCGGGAATCGAACCCGCACCAGCCGAGCCACCTGTTTCGCCAGAGCCCTTGGAAGACAAGGATCCCAGCGATGGTCCCTCGTGACGGTCGGGTCGCTTGCACTCGTTCTGCACTTGTCGCGGTGGTTCCGGGCCGCAACCCAATCTCACAGGCTAAGTTCGACCCGCCGAGCTCCTGAGTACGATTCAGACGCTCGGATCGCTACACCTTGTTCAGCCTTCTCCAGTGTCGCAATCCGAAAGCCTTCATCGTGCGGTCCGCCGAAAGCCGGCTGACCATCACGAGGGAGTCATCTTTCGGCGAGGGCTAAGCGCCAGTAACTCCTGAACGGCACGACCGACTTCATCGATAAACTCCTTAAGCTTCTGAGGCTTGTGAATGTATCTCGCCGCTTCCATGAGAGCCGCAAATTGCCGGTCTTTTGAAGTGTCTGACGCTGTGAGGACTCCCACGGGGACACCCACGAGCCGCGGCTCCCGGCGGACCACGTTCAGCACATCGAAACCGTCGCGACGCGGAAGATTTAAATCGACGAGGATCAGGTCTGGCACCACGAGATGGCTCTCGGATATAGCCCGTATCACCTGCGCGCCATCCTTGTATAGGATCAAATCGAAGACGATGTTGCGGCTCCGGAGCGATAGTTCAAGCAAATGCACGTCTCCGGGGTTATCTTCGACGAGCATAATCTGCACCGGTGCGTTGTTCTTCGTGCGGCCGGCTTCCGGACTATCGGTCACACACAACCCTCCTTCTTCGCGGTACGAGCCAGTCTATGGGAGAAGCCCCTTGCATAACCGCCTTATTTCCAGCCGGAAGCCAGCAGCATCTCTTCGACGCTCCGCCCCACTTCTCTCAGAAAATCATCCAGCCCCGAAGGTTTGGTGATATAGCGCGCCGCGCCGAGCAGAGCGGTGCGATGGTTATCGCTGGGTGATGCCGATGACGTGAGAATGAGGACAGGAACATCTGCAAGATGTGGCGTGTTGCGGATTGCTTTCAGCACGTCTACGCCGGCAACCTTCGGCAAATCCAGGTCGAGCAGAATGAGGTCGGGCGCTTTCCGTCCGTGTTGTTGCGTCAAATCGTTCAGCGCTCTTTGACCGTCCCCAAAGCACGTCAGATCGACCGCGATGCCTTGTTCCTGCAGCGCCCTCTTGACCAGCAACACATCGCCGGGATTGTCTTCGACGAGCACGATGCGGGCGGTTTTCGACACCAGCGATTTACTCCTTAGGCGGGATCATGAACTTGAAGTCTGAGCCCTGCCCGAGCTTCGACTCCACCCAAATGCTCCCCCCGAGGCGCTCCACCACCTTCTTGCAGAGCGCCAGGCCGATGCCCGTGCTGGCGGGCGTCGTTCTATCCAGGCGGTAAAACATCGCAAAGATTTTCTCTGCATACTGCGGCTCGATGCCGACGCCATTGTCCTTGACCGAAAACACCCATTGCCCTTGGTCATTTTTCCCGGCCGAGATGTGAACCTTTGGCGGCTTCTCGCTCCTGTACTTGATCGCGTTTCCGACCAGGTTCTGAAAGAGCTGCACAAGCCCGGCTTCCTCTGCCCAAACGGTCGGCAGAGCATCATGCGTCACGACAGCCCCACACTCGGTAATGAGCTCCTGTAGATTACGCAAGGCTCCTTCCAGCGCGCCATTACTATCGACCAAAGTGTTGTGTTCTTCACCGCGTTCGCCGACTTGCCAATACTCACGCATGCCTTTGAGCAGTTGCTCTATACGCTGGGCGCCTTCAACCGCGTAGGCGATGAACTGATCGGCATCCTTGCCGAGCTTGCCCTTGCACTCCCTGGCAAGGAGCTGGGAATAGCTGGTGACCATGCGGAGCGGCTCCTGCAAGTCGTGCGAGGCGGCGTAGGCGAAGTGCTTGAGGTCCTCGTTCATCCTCTCTAAACTCCTTAACTGTTCCTGCCTCTCGGTGACATCCTCGATCGCCAGCAGGATCGTTTGCGCATATGGCGGCGGCTGCCGGATCTGACGAGCGCTCAGGAGCATTATCTTTCGCCCGATGCCGGGGAATATACGTTCAACCCTGAAGTCCTCGGCCCCGGTTTTTTCCTGCGGGATCTTTGCCAATACCTCCCGCAACTTGGGGATATCCCACTGTCCGTTGCCGAGATCGTAGATGAAACGATTCTCCGTCTCCTCTTTTGCGACCCGGAAGGTTGCATAGAAGGCTTGATTGGCGCGCCTGATTTTCAGCTCGTTGTTCAAGATCAGAAGAGGCTGCCGGATTGTCTCCACAACGGCTTCGGCATAGTCACGCGCGTGCGTGATCGCATCGATATCGAGCATCACCAGCAGAGCGCCATCTATTTTATTGTCGGACGTTCTGTAAGGCAATGCCTGGAGTGAAAACCAGCGGCCGTTCGGGTCCTGAATTTGCCGTGCGGCTGCGCCCCGGCCGTTGACGACCTCGCGCAGCAATTGCAGCAGGTCGGGAACGTCAATGTTGGGCTTAAGATCGGCGATCGGCCGTCCGATATCGGAATCGATGAGATTCAGCACCGGCGCTATGGCCTGGGTGAAACGCCGGATCTTCAGGTCTTTTCCGACCATGACCAGGGGGACATTGATGCCGGTCAGCACGTTCGACAGATCCGTGTTCGCTTCGGTCAACGCGACATTACGGGTCTTCAGCTCATCATTCACCGTATTCAATTCTTCGTTGGCTGACTGAAGCTCCTCCTTGGCCGTCTCCAGCTCCTCGTTGCTCGCCTGCGCCTCTTCGTTGGCGGATTTGAGTTCCTCCGTGCTGGCTTCCTGCTCCTCGATAATCGATTGCAGATATTCCTGGGTTGCCGCCAACTCCTGTTTCAGGCGGGCATTTTCCCGGTTGCCGCGGCCTTCGACGGTCTTGCGCGGTTTGGCGGCGGCCTGCTTCTGCTCCGCACCGTCCGCCGGGCCGGGCGTGGCCGCTGGCGCGGCGTCCTCAAACACAACCATGAAGTGAAGACCGCCGGCCTGGACCGCTCCATTGACCGGAACGACCTTCAAGGTGACGTCCCTGAGATTGCCGCGCTGGTTGACGCGCGCCTGCTGGGTCACGGCGGCCTTCGTCTGCCTGGCCTTGAGGCACGCCATCCGCAGTCCTGCATTCAGGCCCTCGCGGGCCATTTTCAGGAGATTGTACGTCGGTTCTCCGGATGCAAGCTGAAGGTAAGGCCCGGTATCTCCGCGCACATGAACAATATTCAGCGCATCGTCGACGATGACACAGGCAGGGGCATATTGCGCCAGCAACATCCGCTCGGCCGTCTTCTGCACATCGAGCGCCACCGTAACGTTGCTGTCGCCCGCCGTGTCTTTGCCCATCGCGTCTGCAGGAGACGCGCTCGCCAGGACTTGGAGATTCAGCGGATCTCCCTCCGGCTTCTTCACATAAAGTTTCACCTTCTTGTCCAGCGGCGAGAAGGAGGTCGAAAGCGCTCCTACGCTTTCCGATGGTCCGAGCAGGAGAACGCCTGCGGGCTTCAGCGCGTAATGAATCATCGACAGCGCTCTTCTCTGCAACACAGGCTCGAAGTAGATCAGCACGTTACAACAGCTGACCAGATCGAGATTGCGGAAGGGCGGATCCGTGGCGATGTTCTGCGGAGCGAAGACGCAGGCCTCGCGGATGGATTTGTGGATCTGGTACCCGCCGTTCACTTTGACGAAAAAGCGTTTCAGACGTTCCGGCGAAACGCCGGCGAGGGCGGCCATATCATAGGTTCCCGCACGGGCCTGCTCAATCGCCGTCTGGCTGACATCCGTGGCGAATATCTGAATGGGCACATGCGTCCCGGAACGCTCCAGAAACTCCGTCAGGCGGATGGCGACGGAGTAGGCCTCTTCGCCCGTCGCACAGCCCGGCACCCAGATTCGGATGCTGTCCTCCGGCGACCTGTCTTTGAGCATCTCAGGGAACACTCTGGCGTCCAGGGCTTCGAGTGCTTCAGGCTCCCGGAAAAAGGATGTGACGCAGATGAGGAGGTCATCGGCCAATCTCCGCAGTTCGGCAGGGTTCTCCTGAAGATACGCGAGGTAGTCGCCCAGCTTCTCAGAGCCGTGGAGAACCATGCGGCGCCGAATACGCCGGTGGGTTGTCGTGCGCTTGTAGTGCGTAAAATCATTCCCGGTCGCGGTCCGCAACAGGTGAAAGATTCTGTCCAGTGCGCTCCCCGTCTCCACCACCGCTTCGCCAGCCTGCCCGGACGCCGGCGCCACGTAAGGATGCCGCGCGATCCGGACCAGGCGTTTGGCGATCTCATCCGGCGCCAGGACGAAATCCACGATGCCGGCAGCAATCGCGCTGCGCGGCATGCCGTCGAACTTTGCCGATGACGGTTCCTGCGCGAAAGTAATGCCCCCTTCCGCTTTCACCGCCTTGAGTCCCAGGGTTCCATCGGACGCGGTCCCCGATAGAACAATGCCGATGGCTTTGCTGCCCTGGTCCGCGGCGAGCGATCGCAGGAAATGATCGACGGGCAGGTTCCGGCCGGGCTCGCGCGCATCGGCCCGTAGGCACCCGTCCGATAGGCTCAGGGATATGCCGGGGGAGATGACGTAGATGTGGTTGGGATGCGGCGGGGTGTCAGCCGTGACCTCCAGGACAGGCATCCTGGTTGCCTTGGAGAGAAGCTCTGTCAGATGGCTCGGGTGCTTCGGGTCAAGGTGCTGAATCAGCACAAACGCCATACCGGAATCTGACGGCAGGTGTTTGAGAAGGGCGGTTAACGCCTCCAGGCCGCCTGCCGACGCGCCGATGCCGACAACCGGAAATAGTGCTTCTGGCCTGTTGATTGCAGGGGGGGCGTCGAGGGAGAGTCTCGCTTCTCGCTTCTCGCTTCTCGCTTCTCGCTTCTCGCTTCTCGCTTCTCGCTTCTCGCTTCTCGCTTCTCGCTTCTCGCTTCTCGCTTCTCGCTTCTCCGCTTCTCGCTTTTTACAGTATGGATGTGTTCCTCTGCCCGTGGCGCCGCCGTCTTGGCTGGCCGCGCAGAATGTTTCGATCGCTGGGGGGTCTTATTGGCCATCCTGATTTCCCTATTGCGGGCGACAGAACTTCATAAACCCGTCCAGGTCCAGCGGCTTCGAAATAAAGCAGATTTGCTTGAGCGCGGTAACCCTGTTTTTCTCTTCCGGCAACACAGAGGAACTCAAAACGACGACGAGGAGATCGGCGAATTCCGCGTTCCCACGAATCTCCTCAAGAACCTCCATTCCACCGTGCTTCGGCAAGTGCCGGACCATCACAATCAACCCCGGTGGCCGCGTCGCGTCAGCGTATTCGCCCTCTCTCCGGATAAGGGCCAATGCCTCCGCGCCATCCGTCAGCGTAGTCCGCTCATAGCGGAAGTGCCCTTTGTTCACCACATTTTACCACATTTTTGAATCTCGAAATGGCCGCCATCACGCGCCGCTGACTATAGCCGCGCGCGGGGCGCCGGTCAACGGGCGGCCCGGCTCTCCCCGGAACCCCGGAGTTTTAGGCCCTATGGGGTCACTCCTCTAATCCGAAATTTCCGCCACCGTCGACCGCATCTGAATCCGGATTTTCTTCTGCAGCTCGCGGTGTTTCCGCGCCACCGTTGTCGCTCTTACCGCTCGGTAGACCTCGCCCATCAGAAGCATGTGCCACGTCACGATGAGGAGTTTGCGGGCGAGTGCGATGATCGCCTTGCGGGGCCCAATCTCCTGCGTCTTGCGAGCATAGAACTGACCGAGGGGCGCGCTGTCCCTCTGGCCCAGGGAATGGGCGGCATCCACCAGGAGGGTTCGAAGGAGCGGGCTCCCCGTTTTGCTGATGCGCCCCTGGCGGTGCTGCTCGCCGGATTGCACGATCGACGGATCGAGGCCGGCGTACCGCGTCACCTGTTTGGGCCGGGTGAAGCGATGGGGATCCCCGAGGATCGCCCAGCTAGCGGCCGCGCCGATCAAGCCCATGCCGGTGATTGTCAGGAGCACCTGGACCGCAGGCACGTCGGCGACGCCGCGGGCGATTTCGCCCTCGAGGCCCCCCAGCACATGGCGACCTCATCGTTCCGCGTCCGCAAGGCCGCTGACATTCGGGCCCACTATCAGGTGACCGACCCTCTGGCCTTCCTTCACGTCAATCTCCTGGATAATCGCAGCGAGTTCATTGCGCCGCTTCGTGTCCAAGTGACACAAGAGGGGGAGAACTTCGTGATAGAAGTGTCAGGAGCCATCGCGATCGCCAATACCATCGCATACCTCAGCGAACTGATCGATCCGATCGGCATCTTCCTCGGGCTCACAGGGCAGAATCTCATGCACCAATCACTCCGGTATCTGCTGTTGGGAGAAGGCGAGATCGGCCTGATAGTCTACGCCATCGTAGTACGCTACTGGGAGTGGATTGGAAAGGGGCCCCGTCGGCCAGTTCTCTATATCATGGGCACCTAAATTATAAATTAGACTAAGACTAGTGTAGCGTCCTTTTACCACCGGCGGTGACACTTTCACCTCCAAGTCCGCGCTCATGCTGGGCGTACAAAAACGCGGAACCGCGGGACCCTAGGCCCCGCGGTTCCCGTCGCAGCCGTATTGCTTATCGCTTGCCTACGAGTGCAGGCTGCGGAGATTGCGCGATTTCAATCGGCACCTTTCTCGGCAGCACGCCCTCGTGAATCGGGAGCGTGATGTCAAGCACGCCGTGGGTATACTTCGCCTTCACCTGATCAAAGGCAAGCCCATCCGGCAGTGTGATCGTTCGTTCGAATAGCCCATACGCGACCTCGGTGAACAGGTACTGATCCTCGGGTACGTCATAGGTGAACTTGCGTTCCCCCTTGATCGACAGCAGGTTGCCACTGACCTTGATGTCCACGGTGGCAGGGTCGACGCCTGGAACCCACGCCCGCACCATCAAGTTGTTGCCCTGATAGAACGACTCGACAGCCGGAGCCCATGCCGTTGTACGGCTCGTGCCCTCACCGCTATGCAGCCTGTTCATCAGCTCACGATTTAGCCCAGCTAGATCCGCAAACGATAACCATCGATTGTTAAGCATTGATTACTCGCCTCCTTCTCAACGAACCGCCCGGCGCCCCACTTGGAGCGTTGGCCGAGAAGTGACCATCCATCTATCACCTCAACTTAATGATGACACTTGCAATTAGTATTGTCAATGAATTTATCAATATTGTTTTAAATCTTAATAACTGTATCATTGTCATATTTAATGCCAATTGTGGATTCATGTGTAATCTGGTGATGTTAAGGTGAGTTGCCACTTATGTACCCCGGACACAACCGTCTGGAGCAGCGTTCACTTCGGGAGCATGTTCGAGAGCGGTCTGCGAAGCGAAAACGCCGCCTGTCGGCCAAGAAGTTGTCCGCATTTTCGGGATCTGGAACTGGCACCGTCGACTGAATAGGTAGCGAAGGCGTCTGCGGACGACGAACGCGCCTCAGCAGTATCCTAAAGAAACGATACTTCAGCTCCTTAAGTGCGATCGTTTGGATAAGACCGGCTTCGGGAGATGACCCCGGATCTCTCTGCGGACGCGACGGGCGATCGTCACCGCGCGCCGGGCTTCGGTCAACGAGATGATTCCCGAGCCTGGGTACCTCGCTCCAGTCGCGTACGCTGTAAGTCTCCTATGCTCCACAATGTTGAGTCGTGGTTTTTCCCTTGTGGGCAGCAGCGCAATGAGCTGCTCGAGATCGTGCGTCTTCGGAAAATCAGTCCCACGCACTGTGAGGAGCGCTTTCACATACTTCTCCACACATTGTTGCGCGTGGAAGCAAACCGTATCGGTTGGACACTCATTGGCGAGCTTCAAAATCTGCGCGGCGGCCTTGAGGTCGTTCTCGGCCTTGACGACCCACTCTCGGGCCACCGAGTAAACATTCTCACGCTCTGGCATAGAGGACTTTGCCCTCACGTGTCGCCGGTCGCTCGATCGTACCGGCAATTTCCTTTCGCCAGGCAAACTCCTCTGGCGTGGTGACTATAACATCCTTGGGTAGGCGGAACCCATGGAGCGCGACGGCGATCTCTACTGCTTTGTCCCGCTTTGACCCCGGCACCGCCATGACGACGAGGAGATCCACGTCACTGTCGGGGCCCGCCTGGCCCCGAGCGTGAGACCCGAACAGAATGATTCTGTCGGGATCGAACCTACGGACGATAAGACGAGCCATCCGGTCGATCGTCTTCTGCAGTTGCTTGCGTTGCATACGACGCATTCAGCACCGCCTGCTGTATTCGCGCTAGAGCCCTCTTCCTCTCACTGGCATCGTACCTTCCCTGAGAAACGAGGTCAACGCGTATTGAAGGATCTGAAATTCGACGACACCATCCCAGATTTCACGCCCTCGGTCCAGAACCCCGACAGCCTACGCCTGATGCGCGGGGAGCCCGAGGCGTTCGTCGCCGAGGCGGCACAGTCGGGACGACTTTCCCCGAAGACGATAAACCATGCGCTCGCCTTGCTCAAGCAGCTGCTGACGGCGGCGACGGACTGGGGATATCTGGCCGCCTCGCCGATCGGGAAGGTTCGCAAGTTGCGGCTCCCGCGGCGCCCCCTGCCGCTCTGGACGCCGGCCGAGATCCGGCGCTTTCTGCTGAGCGCGCCCGAGGAATGGCGGCCGGTGTGGCTCGTGGGGATTTTCACGGGCCTCCGCCCAGGGGAAATCCAGGCGATGGCCTGGCGGGACCAGAACTGGCCGGACTTCACCAGCAACCGGATCCACGTCACGATGTCGTACGAAGCCCGCTCCAGGGTTCTCGGGGCGCCGAAAACAGACCGGTCCGTCCGAGACGTGGACATGGTGCCGACCGTGCGCCGCATCCTCGAGACCCTGCCGGGCTGCGGGTCCGCCGGGCTCGTGTTCCCCGGCGTCCACGGAGGCATGTTCCCGCGGAGTCCGTGGCGGCGCGCCTGGGATCGGACGATCCTGGCGGCCAAAGTGCGGCGGATCCGACCGTACGATCTGCGGCACACGTTCGCCAGCCTGCTGATCGCGGCCGGAAAGAACCCGCTCTACATCGCCCGGCAGCTGGGGCACTACTCGGCCGGCTTCACGCTCGACACCTACGGGCACCTGATGGAAGCCCTGCCCCGCCGGCAGGTGGAGTCTATCGACGAGCTAGTTTTCCCCGAGGGGTGGGAGGCTGCACTCAAACTGCACTTGTCCGGCGCTCCGCAGGGTGCAACGGGGTACAGTCCTGTTCTACCGTCTGAGGGCTTAAAACCCTTGGAAAATGCGGCGCCCAGCAACGCCGTGCAGTCGGATGGAGCCGGGTTCTTGGTGGAGGCGGCGGGAATCGAACCCGCGTCCTGAAGCCGCGAGGGCAGGGCATCTACGCGCGTATCCTGCGGTTTGGATTCGCGGGGCCGGACTCCCGCAGGCCGGATTCCGATCCCGCTAGCTCTCTGGGTCTTAGCCGGCCCTCCCGGAGCGAGGAGCGCCGGAGCAGCTGGCTGATGACGTTCGACCCCCGCGCGCCAGCGAAGCGGGGCGAACGACGCTACTTAGTTAAGCAGCGTAAGCGAGCTGTGTATCGGCGTGTAATCGCCGTCCAGTTGTTTAACGAGGTCCTGGACCACCTCGGCGCGCCACCCTGCTTCTGCCTGCTCAGTCGAG
>Ga0209577_10000021_pt1 | contig 127372 bp, 130 predicted proteins | sample GraSoiAngelo_109_FD_185874 | JGI IMG/M metagenome (GOLD analysis project Ga0209577, IMG submission 185874) | Grasslands soil microbial communities from the Angelo Coastal Reserve, California, USA - 14_0903_12_20cm (SPAdes) (version 2) | ecosystem: Environmental > Terrestrial > Soil >... | reverse complement strand
TCGCCATCCGCGAAGGCGGCCACACGGTCGGCGCGGGCACCATCAGCGAGATCAGCAAGTAGGGAAGAAAAGTAGGGAAGAAATAGGTAGGGAGAGCCGCCCTCGGCTGTCCGGCGGAGCCAAGCTCGGCAATGGGCGAGTTGCAAAGTTAGGTGGCCAAAAGATCCCTCGCTTGGCTCGGGATCTGGGCACGCGGTCCAGACGCCGCGTCAACGCCTCAAGTTCTTTCTTCCCGGACGAGCCGGGAAGGGTTAGCGAGAGAAACGTGATTGGAAAAGAGAGAATTCGCATCCGGCTGAAGGCGTACGACTACCGCATCCTGGATCAGTCCACGGGTGAGATTGTCGAGACGGCTCGGCGCACCGGGGCGCAGATTGCGGGACCGATTCCGCTGCCCACGATGAAAAACAAGTACTGCGTGCTGCGGTCGCCGCACGTGGACAAGAAATCGCGCGAGCAGTTCGAAATCAGAACCCATAAGCGCTTGCTCGACATTCTCGAACCGACACCGCAGACGGTCGACGCGCTGATGAAGCTCGATCTGCCCGCGGGCGTGGACGTCGAGATTAAGGCGTTCGGAAAAGAAGGCCACAAATAATAGTTAGGAGCTCAGAGTGAGTAGCCTGCAAGAAAGAAAGAAGACCGCTCTCGGGCGATGAACCTCGGGCCCCAGCCAATAGCTAAAGGCCAGGCTGGGATTAGCGGAGAACAGACATGGCAAAGGTAGCGGGAATTTTAGGAAAGAAGGTCGGAATGACCCAGCTCTTCGATTCCAGGGGCGAAGTGCGTCCCGCGACAGTTTTGCAGGCGGGCCCGTGCGTGGTGACGCAATCGAAGAGCAGTGCGCAAGATGGCTACGAAGCGGCCCAGCTTGGTCTGGTCGAGTTCGTGAAGGAATCGCGCGTGACAAAACCGATGAAGGGCCACTTCGCCAAGCACAATCTGCCTCCGGTGAAGTTCCTGCGCGAAGTTCCGATTGAGGTTGACGAGACGAAGGCGGAGAGCGATGGCGCCGTAAAAACCGGCGATCGCGTGCTGGTTGACATCTTCGAAGGCGAGCGCTTCGTGGACGTCATCGGAACCAGCAAGGGACGCGGGTTTGCGGGCGTGGTGAAGCGGCATCATTTTTATGGCGGTCCCAAGTCGCACGGTTCGATGTTCCAGATCCCGGGCTCGATTGGCTCTTCGGCGTTCCCCTCGCGCGTGTTCAAAGGCATGCGCATGTCGGGTCACATGGGAACGGATCGGGTGACCATGCGCAACCTGCGCATTCTGGGGGTGGACAAGGACGAGAACCTGCTGGTGGTCGAAGGCAGCGTGCCCGGTCCCAACGGCGGATACCTGATCATCAACAAGGCGAAGAAGCCTCCGCGAGAGCGTCGTGGGTTTGCTGGTGCAGCAACTGTCGATCCATTGAAAGCAGCAAAACGTGCTGCCAAAAAAGGATAATTAGCAGATGGTAGTTGGTGGCTAGGAAAGACGCGGGCGAGGGCGGCCGCGCCACACGGACATAAGACATGGCAACCATAGATATTCACAGTCTGAGCGGCGAGAAAGTGGGCAAGTTCGATCTGGCCGATGAAGTTTTCGGCGCGATCAACGAAGACCTGCTCTGGGAAGCGATTAAGCATTACCGGGCTTCTCAGCGTGCCGGCACACACGCGACCAAGAACCGCAAGCTGGTTTCGGGTTCGGGCAAGAAGCTTTGGAAGCAGAAGGGTACCGGCCGGGCCCGCGTGGGCTCGATCCGCTCGCCTCTGTGGCGACACGGCGGCACGGTTCACGGACCTCAGCCGCGCTCCTACGACTACACCTTCCCTCGCAAGAAACTGTTGGGGGCGCTGCGGTCGGCACTGGCTGCCAAGTTTAATGACGGCAAGCTGGTGGTCGTGAATGCGTTTGATGTGAAAGAGCCCAAGACAAAGCATTTCCGCGCGGCGCTGAATGCATTGAAAGTCGATTCGACGGCCCTGCTCGTGGAAGAGGGGAAGAACCAGAACCGGAATCTAGAGCTCAGTTCGCGCAACATTGACGGACTCGAGCTGGTGCGTGGGCACGAGGTTCATCCTTATCACCTGCTGCGCTATGACCGGGTCATCTTTTCTCAGCCTGCAATCGAGAAGCTGCAGGCATCGCTGGTGAACTCAGTTCCCAAACGGCGGCGTCCGGCGGCTGAGCGGGACGGTGAAAAGAGAGCCACTCGTGAGCCACGTAAGCGGGTGCGACGCGAGAAAACAGCGGAGGCGGCGTAGTGAAATCGCCTTATCAGATTATTCGTCGCCCCGTGATTACCGAGAAAGGCCTCGGCGTCAAGGAAACGCAGTCCACGCTGGTTTTCCAGGTGGCGCCGAAAGCGACCAAGACCGAGATCAAGGAAGCTGTGCAGGCCATCTTCAAAGTGAAAGTGGATTCGGTGCGCACCGCCAACTTCCCGGGCAAGGAGCGCCGCCGCGGACGTTTTGCCGGCTATCGTCCCGACTGGAAGAAAGCTTACGTGCGCCTGAAGTCCGGCGAGAAGATGCCGGAGTACGCGCAAAACCTCTAGTCGTTGGCTATTGGTCGCGGGCAAGAAGAGCACGAGTAACACTGAAGCTCGAAGCTAAGGGCTAGAAGCTAAAGAGCTGGCAGCTAAAGAGCAGATTTTATGGCAATCAAGACTTACAGACCGACAACCCAGACGCTGCGGTACCGGACCACGCTGGTCGGCGATGACATTACGACGAAGCACCCGTACAAGCCGTTGGTTGAGCCCAAGCAGCGCACCGGCGGACGTCGAAATAGGGGCGACATCACGCTGTGGCATCGCGGCGGCGGGCATAAGCGCAAGCTGCGCATCATTGACTTCAAGCGCGACAAGACCGGTATTCCGGCGACGGTGGTTTCGATCGAATACGATCCCAATCGATCCGCCCGCATCGCGCTGCTGGCTTATGCGGACGGCGAAAAGCGTTATATCCTGCAGCCGAATGGGCTAAAGGTTGGACAGAAGATCGTGAGCGGTCCCGATGCCGACATCCTGGTGGGTAACGCCCTCCCGCTCCGCAACGTCCCGCCGGGCACCACGGTACACAACGTTGAGCTCCGGCCGGGCAAGGGCGCGCAGATGGTCCGGTCGGCGGGGGGCGCAGCGCAGTTGGTCGCAAAAGAGGGCGACTACGCGCTCATCAAGCTGCCTTCCGGCGAAACCCGTAAGGTGCTGCAAGATTGCATGGCAACGATCGGGCAGGTCGGCAATGTCGATCACGAGAACATCACGATCGGAAAGGCGGGACGTACGCGCTGGCTGGGGCGGCGTCCGGTAAACCGGGGCGTCTCGATGAACCCGGTGGATCACCCGCATGGCGGCGGCGAAGGCAAGACTTCCGGTGGGCGTCACCCGGTGACGCCCTGGGGCCAACCGACCCGCGGCTACAAGACGCGAAATAACAAGCGGACAGATGCGTTCATCGTGAACCGCCGTAGTAAGTAGGCGCGCAGATTCCTCGTGGCTGAGGCCGCTCGGAATGACAAAAGTGACGAAACGGTTCGAATGACAAGAACCGAGAGCTGACAGCGAATAGGTAAAGGCTAAGAGCTGAATTTATGGCAAGGTCAACCAAAAAAGGCGCGTTCGTGGACACCTACTTGATGTCGCGGATAGAGGGCATGAACGAACGCAATGAGAAAAAGGTGCTGCGGACCTGGTCGCGGCGCTCAACCATCGTGCCCGAGATGGTGGGGCACACCATTGCGGTGCACAACGGTAAGAAGTTCACGCCCGTGTACGTCACTGAGAACATGGTCGGGCACAAGTTGGGCGAGTTCAGCTTCACGCGCCAGTTCAAGGGGCACTCCATGAGGGCGGCGACCGAAGTGGCGGCGAGACCGGCGGGCGTGCCGGGGGGGCCGGGAGCACCGGTACCGTCGGGTGGTACGGCCCCGGCGGCGCCAGCTACACCGGCGGCACCGAAGGCATAAGGAGACGCGACCATGGAATTTCGAGCAGAAGCGCGGTTCATGCGCGTCTCGCCGCAGAAGGCACGGCTAGTGCTGGACCTGATCAAGGGCCGGCGGGTCGAGGATGCGCTCAATACGCTGATGTTCACCAAGAAGCGTGTGGCGCCCACGATCGAGAAGCTGTTGCGCTCAGCCGTGGAGAACGCGAATTACCTGAACGCGGAGAAGGGCGTGGAGGTGGATGTCGACAATCTCTACGTCAAGCGTGCAGTTGCGAATGATGGTCCGCGCATGAAGCGGATTCGTCCTGCTCCCATGGGACGTGCATATCGATATGTCCGGCGCATCTCGCATATTGAGATCGCCCTCGCCGAACGGGGCAAAAACGGAAGAGAAGATGTCGCGACCGTAGTGGGCGAAGAGAAATCGGCTAAGGCTCCTGGGAAAGTAGCGCCGAAGGCCAAGGCGAAGAAGAAGGCGGCAGGGAAGAAAAAGACTGCTGGAGCACGGTAGGAATGCGTGGCGCGGGCACTCTTGTCCGCGACTCACGTCAGGTGCCAGGACGCGGGCGAGGGCGCCCGCGCCACATGGATTGTTAAGGAGCAACGATGGGACAAAAAGTTCATCCCTATGGTTTTCGGCTCGGGTACACCAAGCCCTGGAAGTCGCGCTGGTTCGTGGAGCGTGATTACGACAAGCTGCTGCTGGAAGACGTCAAGCTGAAGGACGAGCTGAAGGATAAGCTCAAATCGGCAGGCGTCAGCGCGATCGAGATCGAGCGCCCGGGCAACAAGCTGCGCATCATCATCAAGACGGCCCGGCCGGGAATCATCATCGGACGCAAAGGCGCTGAAATCGACAAGCTGAAGCAGGAGCTGCAGAAGCGCACGAACCGCGAGGTGTACATCGATATCCAGGAAGTGCACAAGCCGGAGCTCGATGCCCAGCTTGTGTCCGAATCGATTGCGCTGCAACTCGAAAAGCGCGTCGGCTTCCGCCGCGCCATGCGCAAGGCCGTAGACTCGGCGCTGCGCTTTGGCTGCAAGGGAATCAAAGTGCGCGTGAGCGGGCGCTTGAACGGCAACGAAATCGCGCGCTCCGAGTGGTACCTGCAGGGACGTCTGCCGCTGCACACGCTGCGTGCCGACATTGAGTACGGCTTCTCGGAGGCGAGAACCACGTACGGGGTGATCGGCGTAAAGGCCTGGATTTATCGCGGCGAAATCCTCACGCAGAAAAAGCGCGAGGCGCAGCAGCCGGCAGGCGCGTTCTAGAAATTGAAGGGGTACGGGGCTTGCCCCGTCTCTGAGGCGCAGCAAGCCGCGTCTGGACCGGGAAACCGATTATGTTGATGCCAAAGAAAGTTAAGTACCGCAAGCAGCAGCGCGGACGCATGGCCGGTAAAGCCTGGCGCGGTGCGGAACTGGCCTTCGGGACGTTTGGCCTGAAGGTGCTGGAGCCGGGCTGGATCAGCGATCGCCAGATCGAAGCGAGCCGCGTGGCCATCACTCGTTTTGTGAAGCGTGGCGGCAAGGTCTGGATTCGTCTCTTCCCAGACAAGCCCGTCACCAAGAAGCCGGCTGAAACCCGTATGGGTAAAGGCAAGGGTGCGCCGGATCATTGGGTCGCCGTGGTGCGGCCGGGTAAGATTCTGTTTGAGATGGAAGGCGTGACCGTGGCGGATGCCCAGGAAGCGATGCGCCTGGCATCGCACAAGCTGCCGCTGCGTACGGCATTCGTGCAGCGCCAAGGCGCCCACTAGAGAGAATTGATATGAAGGCAGAAAAAGTCCGCAATTTAACTGACGCCGAGCTTAAGCACCAGGAGCGGGATCTGGCTGATCAGCTCTTCAAGCTAAAGTTTCAGCTCAACATGGGACAGACGGAGAGCCTGAAGAAGATTCGCGGCCTGCGCAAGGACATCGCTCGGATCAAGACGATTGTGCGCGAGCAGGAGCTGGCGGCCCAGAAATCGGAGAACAGGTAGATATGCCCGACGCGACAGCACACCGAAAAGCCGGACGGCAGAAGACAGTGGTTGGAGAAGTCGTCTCCAACAAGATGAAAAAGACCATCGTCGTCAAAGTGACGCGGACGAAGGGGCACGGTTTCTACGTGCGCGTGGTTTCGCATGACAAGAAGTTCTACGCCCATGACGAGAACAACACCGCGCGCATGGGCGACATCGTTCGCCTGGAAGAGACGCGTCCGTTGTCCAAGCTGAAGCGGTGGCGCCTGAAGGACGTAATCCGGAAGGCGGCTTTGGTGCCCGAGGCGCTGGCGAGTCTTGATTCGACGGAAGCGGCCCGCTAGCGGGTTGATTTACAAACGGATTCGATTATGGCTGTGATGATGAGAACGATGCTCGAAGTCGCCGACAACTCCGGCGCTCGCAAGCTGCAGATGATCCTGCCGCTTGGCGGCTCCACCGGACTGCGCGCCGGACTTGGTGACGTGATCACGGCCAGTGTCAAGGAAGCGGCCCCGGATGGCCAAGTACAGAAAGGCAAGGTCGTGAAGGCCGTGATTGTGCGCACGCGCAAAGAACATCGCCGCCGCGACGGCACTTACATTCGTTTCGACCAGAATGCGGCCGTGCTGATCAACGAAGCCGGCGAGCCGGTAGGCACACGCGTGTTCGGACCCGTCGCCCGCGAATTGCGGGAAAAGAAGTTCTTGAAAATTGTTTCTCTGGCGCCGGAAGTTTTGTAGGAAAAGTTTGGACAAGGCGACTGGCATTAGAAAAGGTCTGATCCATGGCTACGACGACAACGGCACATAAGAGAGTGGACATCCGCCGGAATGACACCGTGAAGGTCATCACCGGCCGGGACAGGGGCAAGGAGGGTCGCGTGCTGCGTGTCTTTCCCGGAGACGGGAAGATTCTGGTTGAGCACGTAATGATGGTGAAGAAGCACGTGCGCCCCAATCCGCAGCGCCACATCCAGGGTGGAATCGCCGAGCAGGAGAGCCGGATTGCAATCTCGAACGTACAGCTGCTCTGCCCCACCTGTGGTCCGGTTCGGATCGGACATGAAGTTCGCGGCGAACGCAAGGTACGGGTTTGCAAGAAGTGCGGAAACACGCTTGACAAGACATAGAGTTTGAATCGGCTCACGAACCGGTAATCACTCCGAAACCGTGAGAGAAGGTAATAGGGCAATGGCGAAGGACAAAGAGCAGAAGGGCAAAAAGGGTGGACAGCAGACCCGGGTGGAAGAACGGCCTTCAGGTCGGCCACGGCACAGCTCTAAGGAGCGCCCGCGGCTGAAGGTGCGATTTGAGAAGGAAGTTGCTCCCGCACTGATGAAAGAATTCGAGCTGAAGAACCCGATGGCGGTGCCGCACCTGAACAAGATTGTCGTCAACATGGGTGTGGGTGAGGCCACGCAGAATGCGAAAGTGCTCGATCCGGCGGCCAACGAATTAGGTCAGATTACGGGGCAGAAGCCAGTCATCACCAAGGCAAAGAAGTCGATTGCGGCATTCAAGGTCCGTGCCGGCATGCCCATTGGCGCCATGGTCACCCTGCGCGGCGATCGTATGTACGAATTCTTCGATCGCTTGGTGAACATCGTGCTGGCTCGGGTGCGAGACTTCCGCGGCGTGTCGACGAAATCGTTTGACGGTCGAGGCAATTACACGCTCGGCCTGCATGACCAGTTGATCTTTCCGGAGATCGATTACGCCAGGGTGGACAAGCTGAAGGGTATGAACGTCACGATTGTGACCACCGCCCGCAGCGACGACCAGGCGCGGGCGTTGTTAAAGCATTTGGGTATGCCGTTCCGAGCTTAGACAAGGTTTCAAAGTTTCAGGGTTGCGAAGTTTCAAAAAGGGAAATCGGCCGAAAGCTGAGACCTGACAGCAAAGCTAGGAGCTAAAAGCTAAGTGGCAACTACAGCAAAAAGAGTTAAGGACGCAAGAAAACCCAAGTTTCTCACGCGTAAGCACAACCGTTGCAAGATCTGCGGACGTCCGCGAGCTTATCTGCGCAAGTTCGGAATTTGCCGCTTGTGTTTCCGCGGGCTGGCGCTGCGCGGGGAAATTCCTGGAGTTTCGAAGTCGAGCTGGTAGGGACTGAGTCGCTGGTTGCGAACCACCAACGACCAACCCTAACGACTCATGGGTTAGCTGCCGCAGGTTCTCCGCTTCGGGTGGAGCGAACGGGCAGCTTGAGGAGAAGCAAAACGATGAGGTTGACCGATCCGGTGGCAGACATGTTGGCGAGAATCCGCAATGCGGCTTCTGCGCGGCACCAGAAAGTGGATATTCCTGCTTCTAAGCTGAAGCTGGAGATTGCCCGCATCCTGAAAGAGGAAGGGTACATCGCGAATTACAAAGCTACGGAAGAAGAAGGCCACAAGATTGTGCGCGTGTACCTGAAATACGGCGCCAACAACGAAGCCGCCATTTCCAACGTGGAACGCGTGTCGCGCCCAGGTTGCCGCGTGTACGTGCGTCGCAGCGAGATTCCGCGCGTGCTGGGCGGAATGGGGATCAACATCCTCACCACTCCCCGCGGGGTAATGACCGGACGCCAGGCGCGGAAGGAAGGCGTCGGCGGAGAAGTACTTTGTCAGATCTGGTAATTAGGGGCTGGTAGTTAGTCGCTAGCGCTAAAAGCCGAGAGCTAAGAGCTGATTATGTCGAGAATTGGAAAAAAGCCGATACCGCTCCCCAAGGGAGTCACGGTCAAGATTGAAGGCAATGTAGTCGCCGTGCAGGGACCGAAGGGCAAGCTGGACACGCCGCTCCCGCGCGGGATCAAGGTGGAACAGAAGGACGGACACCTGGTTGCGATTCGCGAGAACGATTCGCAGGCCGCGGTGCACGGACTGGCTCGTGCCTTGGTCAACAACGCAGTCGAAGGGGTTACGAAAGGCTGGACCCGAGAATTGGAAATCGTCGGCATCGGATATCGTGCCGAGATGAAGGGCAAGCACACCGTGGTGTTCAGTTTGGGTTACTCGCATCCGATCGAGTACCCACTGCCGTCCGCTATAGATGTGGCGGTCGATCCGAAGCAGACCAAGCTCAGCATTACGGGCATTGATCGCCAGAAGGTTGGCCAGGTTGCGGCAGAGATGCGTGGGCTGCGTCCGCCCGATCCCTACAAGAACAAGGGAGTGCGCTATGTCGGCGAGCGGCTGAAGAAGAAAGTTGGAAAGACGGGCGCGAAGTAGCTAGGAGTTAGCAGCTGATCGTTGGCACGACGGCAGCGATCGGGTGCTACCCGGTGCGGAAACAGGGGATTAAGGAACCAAGAAGATGCTTACCAGGCCAGGAAAGAACGCGACACGGCAGCGAGTGCATGACCGCATCCGCAAGAAGATGCTGGGCACGTCGGAGCGGCCGCGGCTCAATGTGTATCGCTCGCTGAATCATATTTACGTGCAGGTCATTGACGACCTCAAGGGCCAGACCCTGGTTTCGGCGAGTTCGGCGGAGGGCAAAAAGGGCGAGCTTCGTAGTGGCGGGAACGTGGCGGCTGCCAAGGCGATCGGCAAAGCTATTGCGGAACGAGCCAAGGCCAAGGGAATCACCAAGGTTGTTTTTGACCGGGGCGGCTATCTCTATCACGGCCGCATCAAGGCGCTGGCCGATGCCGCACGTGAAAGCGGGCTACAGTTCTAGTGAATTTGGTAATTGAGGAACCGGGCAATTTAGGAAAAAACAACCCAAATTACAAAATTACCCGACAGCAAAATTACAAAATGGAAAACGAGAGTGAAGGATGCCAACCGTACTGAAGAAGCTCGACGCTGGACAATACCAGCTCAAGGATCAGGTTGTTGCGATTAATCGTGTCACGAAGGTGGTGAAGGGTGGCAAGAATCTTTCCTTCGCGGCCCTGGTCGTGGTCGGCGATCCCAGCGCAGCCGTTGTCGGCTATGGATCAGGAAAGGCGAAAGAAGTTCCCCAGGCCATCCGTAAGGGAATCGAATCGGCGAAGAAGAACCTGATGCGAATCAACCTGACCCAAACCACCATCCCGCATCTGGTCCTGGGACGGTATGGCTCGGGTCGGGTGCTACTCAAGCCGGCCCCGCAAGGTACCGGGGTGATTGCCGGCGGCGCAGTGCGGGCGGTTATGACTTCGGCGGGAATTCAGAATGTGCTGACCAAGTCGATTGGGACGACCAATCCGCACAATGTAATCAAGGCAACTTTCGACGCGCTGAAAAGATTGAAGAACAAAGAAGACGTGGCGAGCCTGCGCGGCAAGGCCGTCGAGGAGTTGTAACCATGGTGCGGAAGACGTCTGACAGAGCGGGTGGCGGCAAGATTCAGCTGAAGTACGTGCGTTCCTCGATTTGCGCGCCGACCAAACAGAAAAAGGTAGTCAAGGGATTGGGTTTTACGCGGCTTTACCAGGTAATCGAGCGGCCGGACACGCCCGCGATTCGCGGCATGGTGGCCAAAGTGCCGCACTTGGTGGAGATCGTTCAGCAGTAACCAGGTGTCAAGTCGCGCGGGTCTGAGGATTTTTCCCGGAGATCTGAGACCTGATGCCTGAGACCCGATGAGGGCAATCATGAATCTTTCCAACGTTCACGCACCGAACCGATCGAGTGAGAAGCGCAAGCGCGTGGGACGCGGCATGGGCTCGGGGATGGGCAAGACATCCACCCGAGGCCACAAGGGCCAGCGTTCGCGCAGCGGTTCCCGCATGTTGCGCGGTTTCGAAGGCGGCCAGATGCCATTGCATCGCCGTCTGCCCAAACGCGGATTCACCAACGTGTTCCGCACCGAGTACACCATCATTAATTTGGAAAAGTTAGCCATACTAGGCGAGGCCACCATTACACCCGACGTTCTGCGCAAAGCCGGGGTGGTGAAGGGCAACGCCCGTATCAAGGTTCTCGGTGACGGCGAGTTGAAGAGCGCACTCACGGTTCAGGCGCACAAGTTTTCCAAGTCGGCCCGGGAGAAGATCACTCAGGCCGGCGGCAAAGTCGAGGTGTTGCAGTAAATGTTTGAGAAACTGGCCAACATCTTTCGTATTCCCGACCTGCGCAAGCGGATTCTGTTTACGCTGGCGTTGCTGGCCGTCTACCGCCTTGGCGGCCATATCCCGACGCCGGGTATCAACGCGGACAAGTTGCAGCAGTTTTTCCAGCAGAATCGGGGCACGTTTCTGGGTTTCGTGGATCTGTTCAGCGGCGGCCAGCTGCGCAAGCTGACCATTTTCGCGCTGGGCATCATGCCCTACATCACGGCGTCCATCATTCTGCAGTTGTTGACCGTAGTGTATGAGCCCCTGGCCAAGCTGCAGAAGGAAGGTGAACTCGGGCGCAAGAAGATTACCCAGTGGACTCGCTATCTGACGGTTGTGTTGAGCGCCATTCAGTCATTTGGTATCGCTATCAGCCTGCAAAAAGGCGGCGACTTCGTCATCAATCCTGGCGTCGGATTCATCCTGATGACGATGTTGACGCTGACCACGGGGAGCGCGTTCATCATGTGGCTGGGCGAACAGATCACCGAGCGGGGCGTTGGCAATGGGATGTCGCTGCTCATCTTCGCGGGCATCGTTGTGGGCCTGCCGCGTGGTGTTGCCGACCTGGTTGATAAGGCCAAGAACGATGCGTGGGGCGCGTTTACCTTCCCGGCAATGGTGATCCTGATCGGCCTGATGATCCTGGTCGTGGCGTTCATTGTTTACGTAGAACGCAGCGAGCGGCGAATACCCGTCCAGTACGCCAAACGTGTGGTTGGCCGAAAAGTGATGGGCGGCCAGTCCACACACCTGCCCCTGCGCGTAAATAGCGGCGGCGTTATGCCAGTCATCTTCGCATCGTCGATTTTGACTTTGCCGCAGACCGCCGGCTTTGCCTTTCAGCACAACAAGGTGATCGGCCCGATTCTGGAATGGCTACGTTGGGGCGAGCCGCTCTACACCTTGCTGTACGCGATCGGAATTATCTTCTTCGCCTATTTTTACGTGTCGATTGTCTTCAACCCCAACGAAGTTGCGGATAACATGCGGAAATACGGCGGATTTATTCCTGGCATACGACCAGGCAAGCGTACTTCAGATCACATCAATGAGATCCTGACTCATATTACCCTGGTCGGTGCTTTGTACCTGATCGTCATCTCGTTCATCCCGGAGTGGATGATCGCGGGTATTCACCTGCACCACCTCTGGGGACCACTGGGGCGGCTTTTTGAAAACGCGCCGGGATGGATCCTCAACGGATTGGGCGTGACCTTCTACTTCGGCGGCACGTCACTGCTGATTGTGGTGGGCGTCGCCATGGACACGGTGACGCAAGTCGAGGCCCAGCTGATCATGCGCCATTATGATGGATTTACGCCGCGCAGCGGACGCATTCGCGGCCGCAGGAATTGGGCTTAGCGCTGCGCGTTGCAGTACGTTCGATCGGTCTCTCTGAGCTAGGGAAACCGGGGGCCAGTTCGATGACGGACGAGAGCAAGCGCAAGTTGGCACTTGTTTTTTTGGGGCCGCCGGGGGCAGGCAAGGGTACCCAGGCGAAACTGATCGCGGAACGATACGGAATTCCGCATGTCTCCACGGGAGACATCCTGCGGGATAACGTGGCCCGGGGTACCGGACTTGGGCTAAAAGCCAAGGCCATCATGGCGCGGGGCGAGCTGGTGCCGGACACGCTGGTTTTTGACATGGTCGCGTTGCGTTTGCGACAGCCGGATGCGGAACAGGGATTTATCCTGGACGGGTTTCCAAGAACCGTGGCCCAGGCGGAATGGCTGGATGCCTTTCTGGAACGTGAGCTCATTGACAACGCGCATAATGTCAAGGTGCGACCGATTGTGGTCCAGATTAATGTCGACTATAATCAATTACTACGTCGACTTACCGGACGTCGCACTTGTCCCGCTGGGCACATCTACAACATCTACCTTCAGCCACCCCGCGTTGATGAAACCTGCGATGTTGATGGTCTCAAGCTGGTGCTGCGGAGTGATGACCGCGAGGAAGTGATCCGGGAACGTCTTGCAGCTTACGAGCGCCAGACCAAGCCGCTGGTGGATTATTACTGGAACAAGGGAAGGCTGGTTGCGGTCAATGGCGGTTCGGCGGTTCAGCAAGTGACTGGGCAGATGATTCAAGCCATTGAGCAAATGAGCGCTGCCGAGGTGAAATCGGGTCGGCGGTAGCTACCAGGAATGGCGATCGTCTGCAAATCATCGGCGGAAATTGCGAAGATGCGGCAGAGTGGCCGCATCGTTCGGCAGGTGCTCGAGCATGTTCGCCGACTGGTGACTCCAGGTGTGACCACCATGGACCTGGAGCGGGCCGCCGCGAAGCAAATTGAAGAAGCCGGCGCCAAGCCTGCCTTCAAGGGCTATTACGATTATCCCTGCGTGCTGTGCACGTCGATTAATCAAGAGATCGTGCACGGGATCCCGTCGGAAAAACGGGTGCTCAAAGCAGGCGACATCGTTTCGATCGATTGCGGGGTAGTGCTCGACGGCTATTACGGTGACGCGGCAATCACGGTCCCGGTTGGTGAGGAAATCACGCCGGAGTTGAGGAAGCTGCTGCAGGTCACGGAAGCTTCACTGTACCGGGGAATCGCGGCAGCCCGAGTTGGCAATACGGTCGGCGATGTGGGCGCCGCGGTGCAGGAGTTGGTTGAAGCCAATGGCTTCAGTGTGGTGCGTGAATTTGTGGGTCACGGCATCGGCACCCGATTACACGAAGAACCGCAGGTGCCCAACTTCGGAACTCGCGGCCACGGCGCGAGACTGCGGGAGGGTATGGTGCTGGCGATCGAGCCTATGGTGAATTCCGGCAAGCCTGGCACCCGGTTGTTGAACGACAAATGGACCGCCGTCACGGAAGACGGCAGCTACAGCGCTCATTTCGAACACTGCGTGGCTGTGACCAAGAATGGGCCGCTGATTTTGACGCAGTAAGAGCTACTAACTCCTAGCTCCTAGCTACCAGCCGCTAGCTACCAAAATTAAGGAGTCCACGCGTAAAGAAGACGCGATTGAAGTTGAGGTGTTTAGGGGGCGTGAGCCACCCGGGAGCCCGCTGCCGAAATCGCGAGCGGAGCGAGCAATCTCTAGAGAGGGAAAAGGAGCTGATTGAGTAAAGAAGATGCTATTGAAGTCATGGCAACGGTTATCGAGCCGCTGCCCAACGCGATGTTCCGGGTAGAACTGGAAAACAAGCACCAGGTTCTGGCGCACGTTTCAGGCAAGATGCGCAAGAATTTTATTCGCATATTGCCGGGCGACAAAGTTGCGGTTGAGCTGTCACCGTATGACCTGAATCGCGGGCGGATCGTTTACCGGTACAAATGAATTGTGAACGCCAGATACTTCCGCGGCCCACGCCGCCTCAGGATGACGACATCCTAAGAAAGTGGAAACCGGGAACTGAGAACTAAGGACAGTTTATGAAAGTACGAGCATCGGTAAAGAAAATTTGTGACAAGTGCAAGATCATCCACCGCAAAGGTGTGGTGCGGGTAATCTGCACCAATTCCAAGCACAAGCAACGGCAGGGATAGAGGAGCAAAATGGCACGTATTGCAGGCGTCGATCTTCCGCGCCAGAAACGCGCGAACATAGGACTGACTTACATTTACGGTATTGGTGGACCGCGCGCCGCGCGCATTCTCGGCCAAGCTAATGTGGACCCCATGAAGAAAGTCCAGGACCTGAGCGAGGATGAGGTCAACCGCATCCGCCAGGTTATCGAGGCTGAGGGCATGGTGGAAGGCGATCTGCGCAAAGAAGTGCAGATGAACATCAAGCGGCTGATTGAAATCGGTTCGTATCGCGGGTACCGGCATCGCCGCAACCTGCCGGTTCGCGGACAGCGTACGCACACCAACGCCCGCACCCGGAAAGGGCCGCGCAAGGGCACGGTGGCGCAGAAGAAGAAGGCGACGGCAAAAACTTAAAGCAGAGTAGTCGGTAGTCAGTAGTCAGGAGTTAGCAAGCCCTGACTACTGACTCCGACTCCTGACTACTGAGAGAAAAACATGGCTAAACCAGCAGCAGCAGGCGCGACCGGAGCCCCAGCGGCACCGGAGAAGAAAAGCAAGACTAAGAAGTTCAAGAAGAAGGAACGCAAGCATGTTCCCCACGGGGTTGTGCACATTCAGGCGTCCTTCAACAACACGATCGTGACCATTTCCGATCAGGCGGGCAACGTGATCTCGTGGAAGAGCTCGGGCTCTCTGGGCTTTCGCGGATCGCGTAAGGGCACGCCGTTTGCCGCGCAGCAGGCCGCAATGAACGCGGCCAACATGGCGCGCGATCACGGACTGCGCAGCGTGGAAGTTCGGGTCAGCGGTCCGGGCTCGGGACGCGAGTCGGCCATCCGTGCGCTTGCCGCCGCGGGAATCGAAGTACGCTCGATCAAGGATTCGACGCCCATCCCCCATAATGGGTGCCGGCCGCCAAAACGGCGCAGAGTATAAGTTTCAAAGTTGCAGAGTTTCCAAGTTAAGTCTTGAAACTCTGAAACCTGATTGTTTCCTCCGGGACGAAGGGTGAAGCCAAACCTGTAAACCGGTCATCTAAAGGAGAGACAACTTGGCACGTTACAAAGATGCAGTCTGTCGTTTATGCCGCCGCGAGGGCATGAAGCTATTCCTCAAAGGCGCCAAGTGCTTCAGCGATAAATGCCCGGTCGAGAAGCGCAACTTTGCTCCTGGTCAACATGGCAAAGACCGCAAGGCCAAGGTCGTAGGATACGGGCTGCAGCTGCGCGAAAAGCAGAAGACCAAACGCATTTACTTCACCCAGGAAGGGCAGTTCCGCAACTACTTTGAGAAGGCGGTCCGCACCAAGGGCGTGACCGGCGAAATGCTCTTGCAACAACTGGAGCGGCGCTTGGATAACGTCGTTTATCGCATGGGACTCGCCGTTTCTCGCCGTCAGGCGCGGCAATTGGTGCGTCACGGCCACATTGCGGTGGACGGGCGAAAGGTCAACATTCCCTCCTACCAGGTTAGCCAGGGCGAGGAAATCACGATTCGCGAGAACAGCCGCAAGCTTCCGACGCTCGAAGTGGCCAAGGAGTTTGCCAGCCATCAGCCGGTCCCCAACTGGCTGGAAATTGATCGCGACAATTACAAGGGACGCATTCTGTCGCTGCCCAAGCGCGAAGATATCCAGCTGCCGGTGAATGAGCAGCTGATTGTGGAACTGTACAGTAAATAAGGTTTCAAGGTTGCGGCATATCAAGGCTTCAAAGAGGAAAAACTTTGAAACCTCCGCCACTTGGAAACCTTGGCCCATTCATTTCGTGCCAGATCGCCTTTATCGGCGTTTGACCTGAGCCTGGGCCGGTTCGGGGAGTCGACATCGAGCCGCATGGCCGAAGGAGAAGAAACCAATGCTTTGGAGGGGTTTTCAGAAACCAAAACGGCTTGCAACCGACACCGAAACACTCACTGACAAGTACGGAATGTTCTGGGCGCAGCCCTTTGAACGCGGCTTCGGAACGACTGTGGGCAATGCGCTAAGGCGCGTGCTGCTGAGCTCGATCGAAGGTGCTGCCGTAACCGCCGTGAAAATCGAAGGCGTGCTCCACGAGTTCCAATCGATTCCGGGAGTGGTCGAGGACGCGACCGACATAATCCTCAACCTCAAGCAGATTCCGTTCAAGCTTTCCGGCGACGCTCCGAAGGCAATCTACCTACGCGCCGATCAGCCGGGAGTGGTTACCTCGGGAATGATCGAAGCCGATGCGGACGTCGAAGTCCTCGATAAAGACATTTACATTGCGACGGTCAGCGAGGGCGGCAAGCTCGATATGGAGATGCGCCTTAAGCGCGGCCGTGGCTATGTCTCGGCCGACAAAAATTTCGACGAGGACTTGGGCATCGGGTTCATTCCGATCGATTCCGTGCACTCGCCCGTGCGCAAGTGCAATTACACCGTCGAGGCCGCGCGTCTCGGTCAGATTACCGATTACGATAAGCTCACGCTGGAAATCTGGACCAACGGCTCGATCACACCGGCTGACTCGCTCGGCCTGGCGGCAAAGTTGCTGAAGGACCACATGAACATCTTCATCAACTTCGAAGAAGAGATTGAGACCGCAGCGACGTCGGAAGAGCGCAAACCCGAGATCCGCAATGAGAACCTCAACCGTTCGGTCGAGGAGTTGGAACTTTCTGTGCGCAGTTACAACTGCCTGAAGAATGCCAATATTCAGACCATCGGCGAACTAGTGCAGAAAACCGAAGCCGAGATGCTGAAGACGAAGAATTTTGGCCGCAAATCGCTGAACGAAATCAAGGAAATTCTGGCGTCGATGGGATTGAGTCTCGGCATGAAGATCGACGAGCATGGTAACGCCGTGCCCGGTCCGCAGACTCCGATCCCGATTGGCGCCTTTACTGGCGGCGACGAAAACGAAACGAATAACTTCTAGTTTTAGGTTTCGAGTGTCGGGTGTGCGCAGCTACTTGAAATTTGAAACTTTAAACTAACTAGACTAACTAGATAAGGGTTTTGCCCCTGATATCTAGGAACCGGGAACTTACAACCGACTTACCGAGGTTTTCCATGCGTCACAAAGAATCAGGCTGGAGACTGGGGCGCAACACTGCGCACCGCCGCTCTCTGCTGCGGAACCTGGTGACTTCGCTCATCGTAGAAGAGCGCATCGAGACTACCCTGCCCAAGGCGAAGGCTTTGCGTCCGCAGGTAGAGAAGATGATCACTTTGGGCAAAAGGGGCGATCTTTGGGCGCGGCGGCAGGCGGCGGCCTACCTGATGACTCGCGAGGCGGTCACCAAGCTGTTTGATACGGTGGCGCCGCGGTTTGGCGATCGCAATGGCGGCTACCTGCGTATCGTGCGCACCGGCTGGCAGAGAGGCGATGGCACCGATAAGGCTTTTGTCGAGCTGCTGGGCAGCGAGAAGTTGCAGGAAGAAAAGCGGCAGAAGCGCGCCGAAGTTCGGGCCAAGCGAGCGGCCGAGGCCAAGAAGGCCCTGGAAGAGGCCGAAGCCCAGGCTCAAACCGAGGGGGGAGCGCCTCCCTCCGAACCCGCCGAGGGCGAAGAAACAAAACAGTAGGCAGGGTTGCAATCAGAAATCAGCAACGCGCTTCGATTCGAGGCGCGTTCTTTTTGGTGTACGCTTGCTGCGGGAGACGGGATGAAACGAGTTATCGCTCTGCTCATAACAGTGGCGTTCTGGACGTCGTTGCCGTTGCCGGGTCAGACAGTCGAGGAGATCATCGCCAAGTCGATCGACGCTCGCGGAGGGATCCGGAAGATCAAGTCGGTTCAGTCGCAGCGTCTGTCAGGCCACATCTCCCTCGGCGATGCCCAGGGCACCATCCTCATTGAGAAAAAGCGGCCCGGCAAGCTGCGCGAAGAGATCACCCTTAAGGAGAAGACTTTGATCCGGGCGACCAATGGCAAGACTGGGTGGATGATCAATCCGTTCTCGGGCGGCAAAGATCCCGAGCCGCTTTCAGCGGACGATTTCCGGCTGATGACCCAGCAGGCGGATTTTGATCGTCCTCTGGTGGACTACAAAACCAAGGGCAACCAGGTTGAACTTGTCGGCCGGGAGAAGCTGGATGACAAGGAAGTTTACAAGCTGAAGGTTACCCTGAAAGACGGCCAGATTCGGTACGACTACGTCGGAGTTGCCTCTTCTCTCGAGTTGAAGTGGGAGGGCCGGGTGGTTCGCAACGGCAGCGACTTCCCAGCCGAGTCGTTTTTTCGCGACTACCGATCGGTCGATGGATTGATCTATCCCTTTGTCATCGAATCAGACAGCCCTGGGAACGCCGGCGCCCAGAAGATCATTTTCGACAAGGTCGAACTTAATCCACCGCTGGATGATACCCGCTTCGAGCAGCCCGCGCCGGCCGGCGACGATCACAAATAGTCCACTCGTACATGTCCCTTCGGCCCTGTCCGCAGTAATGGATTCGTGCCTCGGTAATCTTGAGCTTGACACCCCGCCTGCCTCACACTGGCCCACAGCTATGCCGTATTCCCGCACCCAGATCGGCCTTGCGATTGGCGCCGGCGTGCTGCTGGTGTTCGCATTCTTTGGTTACCTGATCTGGCTCAATAACCAGGGGCCGGTCCTGGCGCGCTCTGAAGAACGCGATCCGCTGTCGGGAACTCCGAACTCCATCAGCCTCAATCCTCTGCGCGACCGCTCCTCAGAACAGGCTGCCAACAAGTTCATCCGGGCCATGCGGGATGGGAAGTGCAAAGAGGAACTGGCCGACTGGGAGAAGGACTACCGCAGCAAGTACGCCAAATTCATTTGCGAGTCCGAAGCCCAGCACCCCCTGATCTCCTGGCAGGTGGTGGATTGGGAGGATGCCCCGCCGCTGCGCATCCTGCACTACCGCGGCAAGCGCTACAACGCTCCCGGCCAGAAAGGCACGTATAAAGACCTGTTCTCGGTCACAATGGACAATCGCACCGGCGAGTGGGTGGTCAGTAAGTACGATGCGATCTACTGAACCCACTTAGCCAGCGTTGGATATTGGAGCTGGTTACTCATCTGGCTCGGGCGGCTGTACGGAGGATTCTTTCGGCCTCCTCGGGACTCCAATCGCGTATGCATTTCAAATCCGCAAAATCGGGGTTCACAAAGCCCTTGTGCCTGCGGTCGTGGCGACACTCACAGGGGGGTTTGCAGGAGCACTGGCGGAGCCACCGATGACCGCCTTGACTGGCATTACCGGGTTTTTCATCGGGCTTGCGTGGGCAACGTCAAGGCGAACCTCCTGAATGCACCGAATTGCTCGTCATCCTCGTCTGTGCTTGCTCCTAACTGAACGATCGGCGCTAACAGCTCCTACACCAGCTATCTTTAAGCTTTAGCCCATTCAGTACGGCTTTCGATTTCTGTTGACTCACGCTAAGTTCCATCAGCTTGCGCGACGGCTGAGAAGCAATGGTGATTTCAGCGAGTTCGGTCCACTCACCTTTTTCATCGATTCGCAACACGGAGCTGGTTTTGATGTCGCCCAACGAGAAGCCCCAGGTCGCTCCGCTGCCCTTCTGCTAGCTTCAGCTCAGTCTCCAGGTAGAGCGGCGACGTCGTGATAGGCACGCATGATAGGCACGCATGCGGTGCGCTCCAGCCTCGTCGTCGTAAGAAACGATTGTGAGCGCCTGCAGAGCGATCTTGCCGTCAGATTTGTTCCGGCCATGCCCTCGAATCATCGGAACCAGGCCATCTAACTTGTATTGAGCGTCTTCCGTCTGTACTGGCTCCAGTGGCTCACCGGGGCGACGCTGGAGACGAGCTTCGCCGGACCACTTCCCGATCAGAAAACTGAGCTTCTTCATAGCCGCTCGCTGCGCTTCAATGTCGGGAAATCGAGGTAGCTGAGCCAGGCAGGGAACCGCCAGTGCTGCACAGAAAAGAAGGAACTCTAGCATCGGGCAAGTGTACCGCGCTATTGATAAAGCGTCATCTGCGCTGGTTTTCTGAGACGCGGCAAACCGCGTCTCTACCCCTGGACGTTGTGATAGAACTTCTGAATGCCGGGCGTGGCCAGCGAACCCGTCGTCAAAGACTCCCGCAACTTGTACGCCTTCGGAGCGACCTCTTTTTTCAATGATACGGCAAGCGAGATGGCGTACTGGGTTTTGCCCGCGTTTCTGGCTTCCATTGGCGCAGATCCCGAAAAATTAGGATTCATTGAGGGGATTGCCGAGAGCGTCGCATCGTTCGCCAAGTTGTTCTCCGGCTACCTGGCCGATCGTCTGGCGCGGCGCAAACCGATCGTGGTTTCGGGATACGTCGTAGCGAACGCGGTGAAGCCGGTACTCGCTTTTGCGACCTCCTGGTGGCACGTGCTGGTCATCCGGTTTTCCGATCGTCTGGCCAAAGGCGTTCGGGGCGCGCCACGCGATGTCATGCTGGCCGAATCGGCGGAGAAGACCAAGGTGGGCGCTGCCTTTGGGCTTCTCCAGGCCATGGATTCGGCAGGCGCGATTGCCGGTCCCCTGCTTGCCCTGGGGATCCTTGCCCACTACAGCATGCGTGGCGTGTTTTGGGCGGCAGTGGTTCCGGGCGGCTTAAGTATCCTGGTTGCCACCTTTGGAATACGGGAGAGGCAACACCGGCCGAGAACTGGAAGCCGGGAACTGGGAACTCTTTCCTGGCACGCGCACCTACCCGCCAGTTTTTATTACGTGCTGTTCGCCGTGACTTTGTTTTCCCTAGGCAATTCCAGCGACATGTTTCTGGTCCTACGTGCTCAGAACCTTGGGATTCCAGCTTCGCACGCGCCGCTGCTGGGATTGGTCTTCAACATCACCTACACGTTGCTTTCCTGGCCGGCAGGTCACTTTAGTGACCGGTTTTCCAGGCGTACGATTGTGGCGGTGGGGTACACGGCGTTCGCAGCAGTCTACTTCGTGTTTGCAAGAGGACCGTCGACTTTGGCCATATGGATCACCATGGCTTCTTATGGATTGTTTTACGCATTGACCAACCCTGTGTTGCGCGCGCTCGTGGCAGGAACCGTGTCGCCCGAAGTTCGCGGCCGCGCTTTTGGCATTTATTATTTTGTTATCAGCGTGGCGACACTTCTCGCCAGCCTGATTACCGGGGAGCTGTGGAAACACTACGGTGCGCAAATTCCCTTTTATTTCTCCGCGGCCCTGGCGGTCGTGTCCGCTGTGCTGCTGCTGGCCTCGAAACGGCTGAAAGTCTCATCTTGACGCGAGTCGCATCCTCTGAGGAAAAGCCAGATCAGGACTTGGGCGCCGAACGCTGCGCCGCTGTCCAACACGACATCCCGCAAGTTTCCGGTGCGCGAAGGAATAAACATCTGATGCCACTCATCGAGGGTGGCCACGAGGGCGGTCATGAGAAAGGCAACACGCGCCCAAGCCGATGACCAAGCGGGAGCATTGGGCACAGGCAAGGTTGCACGCCAGGCGCGGAAAAGCAGCCAGCTGAGGACGGCGTAACCGGTTACGTGCCCGGCTTTCCTCAACAGGTGATGCCAGACCACAAACACGAGGGGATTGACGTGGCCGAACAGGTGCGTTACTACCGAGTAGAGAATGCTACCCGTGTGAGCAGAAGAGAGCAGGTCTGTTGACTCGAAGCAAATGATGCCGAGCCAGGCTGCGGCGGGAATCCACTGCTTCCAGGCAGGGCGCGGAGTGCTATTCGTTACTACCTGAGGCTCCGTGACTATCGGGGACAAATTGGGCGCCCTTCTCCTATTCCAGCGCGTAATTGGGGGCTTCCCGCGTGATGATCACATCGTGCACGTGGCTCTCGCGCAGCCCGGCTCCACTGATGCGGACGAAACGTGTTTTCTGCTGGAGCTCGGGAACAGTTGCGCAGCCGCAGTAGCCCATGCCCGACCTCAGCCCGCCGACCATTTGATGCACGATCATGGCGACCGAGCCACGATAGGGTACGCGTCCTTCGATACCTTCCGGAACTAGCTTGGCCAGGCGGTTGGAGTCGCCATCCTCAAGCGAAGGCGTGGAGGAGTCGCCCGAAGCGCTTTGGAAATACCGCTCGCTGGAACCTGCGGCCATCGCGCCCAAAGAACCCATGCCGCGATACGATTTGAAAGAGCGGCCCTGGTAGAGAATGGTCTCGCCGGGACTCTCATCGGTGCCGGCAAACAGGGATCCGACCATTACTGCATTCGCGCCCGCGGCTAGCGCTTTGGTGATATCGCCCGAGTATTTAACGCCGCCATCGGCAATCACGGGAATTCCCGCATCCTTGGTAGCCCGAAAAGCTTCTGCAATGGCAGTGATCTGTGGGACGCCTGCGCCGGTGACCACGCGTGTGGTGCAGATGGAGCCGGGTCCGATTCCGACTTTAATGGCGTCGGCGCCGGTGCGCGCCAGTTCGCAGGCGCCATCGAAAGTAGCGATATTGCCGACGATCACGTCCAGTTCCGGAAGCTTCGTCTTCACGGTCCTGAGCGCGTCCAGCACGCGCGTAGAGTGGCCGTGCGCGCTGTCAATAGCTACCAGATCCACCTTCGCCCTTACCAATTCCTGGGCGCGTTCCAGAAAATCCCCGCTGGCTCCAATGGCGGCACCCACGCGCAACCGGCCGTGGGAATCCTTCGCAGCACTCGGGTATTTGAGCTTCTTCTGAATGTCTTTAACGGTGATCAGGCCCTTCAGGTTGTACTTGTCATCCACGACCAGCAGCTTCTCGACCCGATGCTCGTGAAGGATTTTTTCTGCCTCTTGCAGAGTGGTGCCCACCGGAACCGTGATCAGGTTCTCCTTGGTCATTACTTTGCTGATGGGAATGTCGAAGCGGGTCTCAAAGCGGAGGTCGCGGTTGGTGAGAATGCCCACGAGCTTCTTGTTCTTGGTGATGGGCACGCCGGATATCTTATATTTCCGCATGACTTCCAGTGCGTCCGAGACCTTGTCGTCGGGCGACATAGTGACCGGATCGACGATCATGCCGCTCTCCGAGCGCTTTACTTTGTCTACTTCGTTGGCCTGCTGCTCGACCGTGAGATTGCGATGAATAATCCCAAGCCCGCCCTGCTGGGCCACGGCGATCGCCATGTGCGATTCCGTGACCGTATCCATGGCGGCGCTAATGATGGGAATATTCAGGCGGATGTTGCGCGTGAGCTGTGTCTGGGTGCTGGCGCTGGCAGGAACGACGTCGGAGCGAGCGGGCAGCAGCAACACGTCATCGAAGGTAAGCGCCTCAGGAACCGGGAAATGAATCATAAAATTGTTCTCGCCGGCGAGCGGGTAAGCCTTCATTTTAGCAGGCTATAAAATAATTCCGGCCGCCAAACCGAGATTCCTCAGGGCTAACCCGCCCTCGGAATGACAAGAATTTAGGGAGACACTTAGGAAGGAAAACATGCAGTTGCATGACCCGCCCCGTTTGTCTTTTGGTGATAACCGGCGTATATTATTTATTTGAAAACTGTTGTGTAGTACCAGCATTTGGCGAAGCACACCAGTGGGCGAAAGCCCACTTTTTAGTTTGGGGCTATCGCAGGTGCTCGCGGCTGGTTGCAAGTTATTGGCGCAATGGCACTTGAGCACGAGAAAGTGCGCGAGATTGCAGAGCGGGTAGCAGCCTCCAGCGGGTTGGAGGTCGTCGAAGTTGAACTTCGTGGTGGTGGCAGCAGTCGCATGCTGCGCATCACCATTGACAAGCCTGGTGGGGTCACGCACGAGGATTGCGCCAACCTCAGCCGGGAAGTGGGTACCATCCTGGATGTGGAGGATGCGGTTCCGGGAGGCTCGTACTTGTTGGAAGTTTCCTCTCCCGGGCTGGACCGCAAATTGCTTCGTCCCGCGGACTACGAGCGCTTTACCGGGAGTCGCGTGAAACTGACCACGCGCGAACCGGTAGATGGCAATCGCCATTTCGAGGGGCGGCTGGAGAGCTTCCGTGACGGTCGCATCACGCTGCAGTTGGGGGGTAAGGCGTCAGGCAAGAAAAAGCAGCAGCAACCCGCAAGCCAAGCGCTGCGTCTAGAGATTGATCTGGACAACGTGGAAAAGGCCAATCTGGTGCCGGAGATTTAGCAGTCAGTCCCATAGCAAGAGTTGGAATCGTTTATATGGCGAGCGAGCTCTACAACACTATCGATGCCCTGAGCCGGGAAAAGGGTATTGACCCGCAGATTGTAGTCAGCGCGGTTGAAGACGCCATTGTTGTGGCCACGCGCAAGTACTACAAGACCCAGGAAAACCTGCGGGCCGAACTCGACAAGGACACCGGGAAGATCCGCGCGTTCGCGGTAAAGATGATCGTCGATAATCCCGAGCAGGTGGAAGATCCCAACCTGCAGGTCACGCTCGAGGACGCGCGCAAGATCGATCCCAGCGTCGAGGCCGGGGGCGAACTGCATATCCCTAAGGCCACCGAGGGGATTCTGGGCCGCATCGCAGCACAATTGGCTAAGCAGGTCATCTTTCAAAAGGTGCGTGAGGCCGAGCGAGACACGGTTTACAACGAATATATCGGGCGGGTGAGCGAAATCGTCAATGCTACGGTCAAGCGCATCGAAGGACCGGATGTAATTTTTGATATCGGGAAAGCCGAGTCGCGGATGCCGCGGAAAGAACAGTCGCGGCTGGAGTCGTTTGCGATTGGCGAGCGGGTTCGCGTGGTCATCGCTCGGGTGGAGAAAGCTTCCAAAGGTCCACAAGTCGTGGTTTCACGCGCGGCGCCGGAGCTTGTCCAGCACTTGTTCCAGACGGAAGTACCGGAAATTTACGACGGCACCGTGGTGATCCGTGCCATTGCCCGAGAGGCTGGAGAGCGCACCAAGATCGCCGTGATGTCCAAGGATAAAGACGTGGATGCAGTTGGAGCCTGCGTCGGCATGAAAGGCATGCGGGTGCAGTCGATCATCCGCGAACTCCGCGGTGAGAAGATCGACATCATCGAGTACCACGAAGATCCGGTGACTTTTGCGGAAAAGGCTCTGCAGCCTGCGAAAGTGAGCCGGGTTACGGTTCTTGATCCGGCTGAAAAGCACTTGGAAGTCGTCGTGGACGACAGCCAGCTTTCCCTCGCTATCGGCAAGAAAGGCCAGAACGTCCGGTTGGCGGCTAAGCTGCTCGGTTGGAAGATCGACATCAAGAGCGAGGAAGAGAAGCGGCAGGAAGTGGAACAGCAGATGTCGGCCCTGGTCACCAGCACGGCTACTCCGCTGGAAAGCGTGCCCGGATTGGGCGAAGGTCTGGTCGAGAAACTGAGCGCAGCTGGTATCAACACGGTGGAAGCGCTGGCCGACATGACGCCGGAGCAACTGGAGGCGATCGAGGGCATCGGCCCTAAGACCGTGGAAAAAATCAGCCTGGCAGTTAATAATTACTTCTCTAGCCTAGAAGGTGGGGAAGCGGCAACGGCGGCGCCCGAATCGGAAGGGTCCGGCGAAATTGCGGCTGGGCAGGGGGAGCCGGAGGGCACGTCGGGAGATGCGGCGGTTGAATCTGCAGCTGAGTCAGAGGCTCGCGAGGCTGGACCAACCTCAACAGACGAGAGCGCTTCGGAATCTCCCGAACTGTCCAGCGAAGCTGCCAGCGAGGAAGCTCCTGCGGAGCACGAGGAATAATTTTGCCGCGTCTGCTTGGGTGGACGCGGAACCAAGACCGATGCCGTGAGGTTGCTATGAAGGCTTAACGGGACAGGCGGAGGAAACAGAGGGCGGATGAGTAAGATTCGAATTAACGATCTGGCCAGGGAGCTGGAAGTCAAAAGCAAAGCCATTCTCGATGTGCTGCCGGTTGTCGGAGTAAAGGAGAAGAAGACGCACTCCAGCTCGATCGAGGAGCATGAAGCCGAGAAAGTGCGTGCGCATTTCCAGGCAGCAGCGGAATCGCAGAGCGCATCCAAGTCGGCGCGTGCTTCTCGCGCCGAAGGCGACGAGATCAAGACCAAGATCGATCTGTCTCATATCTCCAAACCAGGCGACGTCCTGAAGCTGATCACCAAGCAGCAGGCTGCTCCGGCAGCCCCGACTGTTCGCCCGGGAACTCCTCCGGCCGAAAAGAAACCGGCACCGCCTGCGGCTGCAGCACCAGCTGCAGCACCACCGGTAGCACCGGCGCAGCCGAAGCCGGCTGCGCCCGCACCAACTCCTCGGTTGATTGTTCCCCAGCCGCGTCCTCCATCTCCGGTTCAGCCGCCGGCTCAGCCGCCGTCGCCGCCAGCGCCGGCCACTTCAGCGCCGCCTGCACCTCCGGCGCGCCCAGCCACGCAGCCACCGGCGCCCGCGGCTCCGCCAGAATCAGCAACGGTTGTGCCGCCGGCTGCACAAGCTGCGCCTCCTGCAGCTGCTTCACCAAGGCCGACGCCGTCTACACCGCCGGCTCCGGTTGCGCCCACACGGCGCATGATCGTTCCCCAGACTGGCCCGCGGCCGGTGTATAAGGCTCCGCCGCCAACCTCACAGCCGACGGCCCAGGCTAGCGCGCCTCGCCCGGCTCCGGGACGTCCGGTGCCAGGACAACCGATTTTTCAGCGCCCACGTCCGGGCGCGCCGACTGGTACTCGTCCGCTTCTGCGTCCGGGGGAACGGCGGCCTATGCATCCCACGCGTCAGTCGCCCACCGGAGCTCGTCCCTTGGGTGTTGGACCAGGCGCTTTGCCGCCGCCAGGGCCTACTCGCCCAGGTGGCCGTCCGGGAGCACCGGCTCGGCGTCCGGGACAGCGCTACGTCCCTCGGGGGGTGAAAGAAGGCCCGATGAAGGGCTACGTGCCGCCACCGCGGCTCACCGTCCCGAGCGAACCGCAGCCCATTACGCGCAGCATCACCATTACCGAAGGCATCAGCGTTAAGGACTTAGCGGAAAAACTGGGCATCCGCGCGAAGGACCTGATCGCGCGCCTTTTGGCTCGAGGGGTGTTCGCCACCATTAACCAGACGCTCGATGCCGAACTCGCCAGCGAGATGGCACGGTTTTTTGGAGCCGATACCAACGTGATCAGTTTCGAAGAGCAGGCGGCAAAAGAGATTTCAGAAGCTGCCAGCGGAGAGGAAGGTGCGGCCGCCGAAGCAGTGCCGCGTCCTCCTGTCGTTACGATCATGGGACACGTCGACCACGGCAAGACGACCTTGCTGGACTCGATCCGCTCGACCAGTGTGGCGGAAGGCGAAGCGGGAGGAATTACTCAACATATCGGCGCCTACAAGGTTCGCATTCAGGACTCAGAGTCTCCGGCATTCGGTCGAGAGATCGTGTTCCTTGACACGCCCGGTCACGAAGCGTTCACCCGCATGCGCGCTCGCGGCGCCAAGGCCACGGATATCGTGGTGCTCGTGGTAGCTGCCGATGACGGTGTTATGCCGCAGACCCTCGAGGCTATTGATCACGCACATGCCGCCGAAGTGCCGATCGTGGTCGCGGTCAACAAGGTTGATAAGCCTGATGCCATGCCGGATCGCGTCAAGAAGCAGTTGGCCGATCGCGGATTAATGCCGGAAGACTGGGGCGGCACCACGGTTTTCGTCGATGTCTCCGCCAAGCAGAAGACCAACCTGAATCTGCTTCTGGAAATGATCTGCCTGGTGGCGGACCTGCAGGAACTGAAGGCGAGCCCGGATCGCGCTGCTTCCGGCGTTGTGCTGGAAGCTAAGCTTGACCGTGGACGTGGGCCGGTAGCCACCGTGCTGGTTCAGAACGGCACTCTGCGTACTGGCGATAACTTTGTAGTTGGCAACGTGTACGGCAAAGTTCGCGCGATGTTGGACGACCGCAGTAACCAACTCGAACAAGCGCCGCCCTCTACCCCCGTGGAAATCCTCGGTATGGAGGGGCTGCCGCAGGCGGGCGACCAGTTCGTCGTAGTGGCCGATCGCGACAAGGCGCGCGGCATCTCCGAATACCGCGAGCAGAAAGCCCGCGAAGCCATGCTGGCCAAGAGTTCTCGCGTATCGCTGGAAGGGCTGGCCGAACAGATGAAGACCGCCGGCACGAAAGAACTGAATATCATTCTGAAGGCCGACGTGGGCGGATCAGTCGAAGTCCTTACCGACCTGCTTTCCAAACTGTCCAATGACAAAGTAAGGCTGAAAGTACTGCACTCCGGCGTGGGTGCAATCACCGAAACCGACGTGCTGCTGGCATCGGCCTCCAATGCCATCATCATCGGCTTCAATGTGCGGCCGGAACGCAAAGCGCAGGAACTGGCCGAGCAGGATAAGGTCGACATCCGCCTGCACTCGATCATCTACGAACTGCAGGATGAGATTAAGCGTGCCATGAGCGGCCTGCTGGAGCCGACTATCAAGGAAACATACCAGGGACGCGCCGAAGTGCTGGAGACCTTCCGCATTCCGAAAGTGGGCACGGTGGCTGGCTGCCGCATCATCGACGGCATTGTAAAGCGCGATTCCGAAGTCCGTCTGCTGCGCGACAACGTGGTCGTATTCAAAGGTAAGGTCGGTTCGCTGCGCCGCTTCAAGGAAGATGCTAGCGAAGTCCGCAATGGTATGGAGTGCGGCATCGCCGTCGCCAACTACGGCGACATCAAGGCCGGAGATGTCATCGAAGCCTTCGCTACCGAACGCATTGCGGCAGAAGTCATTGCGTAAGCGGCGGTTTCTAGTTTCTAGTTTCCAGTCTCTGGTTTCAAGTTGCAGCTCAGCAAGCTGGTGCTGTGATAGCTTTTCTCACCCTCGAACTCAGCATCGAAGCTGCCCATTCCCTCAAAGACAAGCGGCAAGTTGTACGGAGCCTGAAAGACAGGCTCCGCGCTCATTTCAATGTTGCCGTGGCTGAGCTGGATTCTACCGGTTTATGGAACCGGGCGACGCTGGGCGTGGTTAGCCTGTCCGATTCGCGCGCCTATCTGGACGGCCTGATGAAAAATGTCGAGCGCCAGGCTACCCGTATTGCCAACAATTCAGGCGCCGAAGTGACTGATTCTTTTGTGGAATTCGTCTAAGGACTAAGGGGCTGTTGAAATCTTCGTCCGCGAGGGAGCTTCCCTAGCCTTGGCCAACGGCTTGTCATTCTGCAACCGCCCGTTTTCTGATATTCTCTTCCGTTTTTATCCCGACGCACTATGCCGGAAAAACGCGGGCAGCAACACCATCGCGAGCGGCTGAGCGAGGCCCTACGCGAGGAGATTGAAACGATTCTGGAAGGTGAACTGGGCGACCCCCGGATTGGCCTGGTCAACGTCAGCGAAGTCCAGCTGGCTCCCGATTCGCGCTCCGCACGCGTGTTTGTCGCTGTCCAGGGCGATGATGCGGAAGCGGATCTTACATTGGAAGGACTCGCGGCTGCCCGTGGATTTATCCGGCGTGAATTAGCTGAGCGGTTGCATTTGCGGCGCCCGCCGGAGTTGTTTTTCCAGGCAGATCGTTCCCGGCAGTATCAGGAGAGAATTGACGAGCTGCTGAGTCGTACAAAGAAGAAAACCAAGTAGAACTGGTTCAAGCAATATCCTTTTGCGCTTGTCCCTTTGAGGCTTGTCATTGCGAGCGGAGCGAGGAATCCGGGGTTTGATTTCGCGTGCCGGCCGGCGAGAATCCGCTTCCCAGCCGATGATGGCTACGAGCGGGATGACAAGTTAAGAAAGGCTGGCAGGAGTTAGGCCACCGCATGGTCACCGAAGTACTGAAGCACATCGAACGCCGAGCACGATTCGTGTTGACCTCGCACGCCAGGCCGGACGGCGACGCGATCGGCTCGGTGTTAGCCTGCTCCCAGATTCTGCGCGCCATGGGCAAGCAGGCCGAGGTCGTGCTCAGCGATGGAGTGCCTCGGATCTACCGGCCACTTCCGTTTACTGACACCGTGGTTCAGGCAAACGACGTCAACGGGGAGTATGAAGCAGCCATTATTCTGGAGTGTGACAGCATCCAGCGCACCCGGCTCAAAGGTCTCGAAGAGCGCTTCCTGATCAGCATCGACCATCACGTAAGCGGTCGTCCGTTCGCACATGTCAACTGGATTGATACCGCAGCGTGTGCAACCGGCGAAATGGTTTTTCGCCTGGCTCGTCAGGCCGGGGTCCCCATCTCGCCGGAGATCGCCACCTGCCTTTACACTGCGGTACTTACCGATACGGGATCGTTCATGTTTTCCGGCACCAACGAACACACTTTTGCCTTGGCGCGTGAACTGGTGCTGGCGGGAGCCGATCCGGCATTTTGCGCCAGAAACGTTTATTTTTCGCATCCCACGTCAAAGGTGCGGCTGCTGGGGGCAGCCCTTTCCAACCTGCACCGGGAAGGGTCGCTCGCCTGGATCTGGGTGACTCGCGGGCAGATGCAAGACTGCGGCGCCCTGGATGAGGATTGCGAAGGCCTGGTGAACTATGCGCTCGCGATACAGGGAGTCGAGGTCGCCGCCTTCTTCCGCGAACTCAGAGACGGTCGTTTTCGTGTCAGCCTGCGCAGCAAAGGCCAGTTGAACGTGGCCGCCGTGGCGGAGCGCTTCGGCGGCGGCGGGCATCAGTGTGCCAGCGGGTGTTCGATGGATGGTCCACTTTCTGCCGCTGTGGCGCGCATCCTGGCGCAGCTTCGCTTGGACTCCTCCGTACCATAAAGCCCTATGGAAATTGCACTCGTGCGGCGGGTCCCTTCTTTTGTCGGAGCGCGGCTGATCCTGATCGCCTATGCTGGGCAACAGGTCAACTTGATCGATCCCCGCAAGCCTCTGTATAACATCCTGAACGGCATTGGATCCGCCATCCTCGCCTATATTGCTTTCCATCCGTTTCAAGTTGGGCTCGTGTTGCTGGAAGTGACCGGGACGGCGATCAGTGTCTATGCGCTGGTGCGCGTCCCGAGCCAAGGAGAAAAGAATTGCTGATTTTTGATTTCTGATTGCAGATTGGAGTACCGGTCTTGCTGAATCGCAATCAGAAATCAGCAATCAGCAATAGATATGTCAGGCACTCCAAGTCCACTACGGCCTGGTGCGGGGGTCCACCAGCGCTCTCGTGCCCGCGGCGACTGGTTTCTTCTTTTCGGATTCTGCGCCTTTCTTTTTTTCTTTGGGCTGAACTATTTTGGGCTGATCGGGGCGGATGAACCCCGCTATGCGCAAATCGCACGCGAAATGCTCGCCCGCCATGACTGGATCACGCCAGTGCTCGGAGGAAAACCCTGGTTGGAGAAGCCTGTCCTCTACTACTGGGAGGCGATGCTCGCTTACAGCATTTTCGGGGTGAGCGACTGGGCGGCAAGAGTACCTTCCGCGATGGATGCCACGCTGCTTGTCATCGCTGTCTATTTTTTTCTGCACCGCTTCCGGCCGGACTTTCAGTTGGACGGTGCGTTGGTAACGGCTTCCGCGGCGGGCATGGTTGGATTTGCCCGCGCCGCCTCGACCGATATGCCGTTGGCGGCTGCTTTGAGCATTGCCCTGCTGGGCTGGTATGCGTGGCATGAGAGTGGGAGACTGGCTTATCTTGCCGGCTTTTATGTGTTCGTCGCGACCGGAACTCTTGCCAAGGGACCGGTAGCAGTCTTTCTTGTTGCACTGATCATTTCTCTCTATGCAGTGGCCGCTGGAGAGTACCGGCTTCTCTGGCGTACCCTCTGGATTCCCGGCATTGTTCTTTTCTGCGTGATTGCCCTGCCTTGGTATGTCGCTGTCCAGTTCAGGAACCCCGAGTTCTTCCGCGCATTTATCCTGCAGCACAATCTGGCGCGGTTTGGCACGGATGTCTTCCATCACGAGCAGCCATTCTGGTATTTCGGCGTTGTGACACTGGTTGCGCTTGTACCTTGGACCATTATTGCGCTCTTAGCGATGTGGGAAAATCTGCACGCTTGGTGGACTGAAGGTAGAACGCGGTTCGAATCGGAAGACAAGCTTAGTGGTTTTTTGGTGGCCTGGCTCGTAGTCCCGGTTATTTTCTTTTCTCTTTCGAGATCGAAACTTCCGGGATACATCTTGCCCGCAGTTCCCGCAGGCACCCTGCTGGTTGCCGAGTACGTGCGGCGCCATGCTGCCGAAGAGGAGCGTCTCTCGCTGATGTCGATCGTCCTACATTCTATTGTCGCGGCGCTGCCTATCATCCCCGCGCTGATGATTCAATACATTTTGCTGCAACACCGTCTGCCGCGAGGTAGGGCGTCCCTCATCTCTTCCGGAGTAGCGCTTGTACTCGCCGTAGGAATTGCACTCACTTTGAGGGGTGGACTCGGGTTCCGCATGTTGCGCTTCGTCACACTGGTTCCCGTGGTGCTCACGGTGGCCGCGGTCCTGAAGATTGGCGGGGCCACTTTGGACGAGACGCTCTCAGCCCGGCGCTTAGCTCGCGAGCTCGCCCGCGTCGAAGCCGGCAATCTGCCGACGGCGGTCTTCCAAGTGCCACGTGAGACTGAGTACAGCCTGGCTTTCTATCGCGACCAGGTGATCGAAAGTTACGATCGTGGCGAGATTCCACCTCGCGACCACCTTCTCATCACCAGAGAAGGGTTCAAGCCGGAGACTACGCAGTTGCTAGCTTCCCGGCGGGTTTCGTTTCTTGGGAACTTCCGCGCGCAGCATTTGGAGTATTACTGGGTGTCGGCCCCGGGGACGCTGCATGAGCATTAACGCAATTGGCATTTAGCCCCTTCCGGGTATTCCCAGGACGCAAAACCATCCTTCCCAGAACATCTGGGCCAAAGGTTAAATGCCAAGTGCTAATTGCCAAGTGCTGCTTTGAGAATCCACCTCGTCAACCGTGATCCTTGCCCTTGCATTTGCCTGCACGCCAAGGGAGACAATAGACTCGCTCTCTGTGTCCGCGATACGCTGGATTGAAGCGGACCACCGCCCGAGAACCCATGGAAATCCTCGACCTCAGACACTTCTCTTCTGCCGACCTACGTCCCCTGATGGAAGACGAGACCCAGGTGTGGTCGCGCCTGCTCTCGTGGGATTACAGCGGCTCGGCGGAGATGATCCTTCGCTATGTGGATTCGAAGATCCTACCCGGCTACGCGGCTATTGATCGCGGCCGCATCTTCGGATATGCCTTCTTTGTTTATGAAGGAAATAAGGGCGTAATCGGCGATCTGTTTGTCGCTAACGGGAACGGGAATCGCGCATCGGGGCAACGCGAAGTTGAGTCCCGCCTGTTGTTGCATGTAATTGAGACCTTGCAGCAGTCCCCCGGAATTCATCGGGTCGAGGCGCAGCTGCTGGTTCATGAAACCGGCGTAGTCGCGCGCCCCTTTGTCGAACAGGGGTTTCACCGTTATCCGCGGCTGTTCATGTCTGTGCCGCTGAGCAACACCCACCCATCGTCCAGTCCGATGCCGAGGGACATCGAGATCCGCCGCTGGTCGGAGCAGGATTATCAGACTGCAGCCGCGGTTATCACGGCAGCGTACCGTGGGCATGTGGACTCGGAGATCAATGACCAGTACCGGACTTTGAGCGGGGCTGTGCGCTTTCTAAACAATATCGTGCGGTTCCCGGGATGCGGGTTGTTTGATGCCGAGTCGTCTTTTGTGGCGATCCACAAGACCCTGCGCAGTCTGGTGGGAGTAATTTTGTGTTCACGAGTCCGCCATGATGTTGGACATGTTACACAGGTTTGTCTGCTTCCCGAATACCGGGGTCAGAAGATCGGAGAGGCGTTGCTGGCCCACACCGCTGCCAATCTCCGCAAGCGCAATTTTTCTTTACTGTCCTTGACCGTCACAGAAGCGAATCGTGCAGTCGACCTTTATAAGCGCCTGGGCTTTGAAAGCAAGCGAGTTTTTGATGCGTTTGTGTGGGAAGGATAGCTGCTACCCTCCGGCTACTAGCTTCTAGCTAGCAACCAGCAACCAACTCCCGCATTCCTTGTAGGAGCGTTTTGGCTTGCTCGATGCTAGCAAGCGAGTAGCTAGAAGCTATCTTCTTAACACCCACATCACCCATCCTGCCAGGATTACGCCGCCGGCAAACATGGCAAAGCAGTACAGGCCGTAGCGGACCATGTCGCGTGTGTTATTGCGCTGGGTGATCCCGAATACCACAGAGGCAAATACTGCAAACAGAAGCGCCGCGCTGAAGTGAGAGAGGTGGAGATTCATGGTTTCTTTCCGATTGCGATGTGGTAGGCGTCGGCGACAGCGATGAAATTCAGCAGGCCGGCCACGATGATGAACTTGGTCCCGTAATCGGCCGTGGCGTGCGCGATTGCACCCTCTCCCCAACCCGCAATCCGCGCAACCATGTATAGGCCACCGGCGCCCACATCACCGATGAATCCGAGGATATCGAGGATGTCGCCGCCATTGGGCTTATAAACGCGGCCCTGCATCGCCAGGCCGAGCAGAAACATACTGAAGATGGAGGCCAGCAGGAGCACCCCGCGGATCCAACGCTTTTGAATAAGGTGTCCGGCACCGGGAACCAGCCACCCCACGGCGGGCGCCACCACGGACATCATCGTCTCGGTTTCAGTCGCAGGCCTCTGCGTCTCGTTGAAAGACTTGCTTGTAGGGGGATTGGGCATTCAGATGATTACGATCTCATTTTGGATTTTACCGGTTACCTCGGCCGCCTTGGGACGCACCATCACATTTATTTCGCTGCGCACGCCGAATTCAGGAAGATAAATTCCGGGCTCGATGGAGAAGCAGGAGTTGGGCAGAATCTGCCGCTCGTCGTGGATCTCGAGATCGTCCATGTTGGCGCCGTTGGCGTGGATTTCGGTGCCGATCGAATGCCCGGTGCGATGAATGAAATATTGCCCGAAACCGGCCTTGTTGATGTGATCGCGGGTAGCCCGATCCACTTCCCAGCCGGCGATCTTGCGGCCTTCCTGAATCGCCGTTTTTACCTTGTTGACGCCTGCGTCGCGTGCGCCCCGAACTACTTCGAAAATTTGGCGCTGGCGATCGGAGGGCGCCCTGCCCACAAAACCGGTCCAGGTAATATCGTAATAAACCGAGCCGGGCGTGTTCTTCTTGGCCCAGACATCGAGCAGCACGAAATCGCCTTCCCGAATGGAAGCGGAGCGTGCAGCCGTCGGCTCATAATGGGGATTTCCGCTATTAGCGTTCACCGCGACAATGGGCGGGTCTTCGGTTACCAGGTTTTCCCGACGGAAGGCTTCCATGAACCACTGCTGGATTTTATGCTCGGTGGTCCCGCCGTTGCGCACCTGGCGCCCAATTTCCTTGAAGGCTTCCGCGACGATGCCATCAATCAGATTACGGGCCTCAAAGTGCGTTTGAATCTGTGCGTCGGTCAGGGTTGCTTCGAACTGGGCAACCAGGTCGGCGGAACTGATTATGTTCTTGCCCAGACCCCGCACCATCTCCACCGTGCCGCCATCCACCAACGAAACATAAAAGATGATGTTGTTTGGCGAATACTGCATGGCGATGTCACGATATTTGCCGAGCAGCGCCTTCAGATTCTCGAACAGCTCCTGCCACGCCGAATATTGCCGCTTGCTGCCGGGTAGCGAATCCAGATGTCCCGCCTCGATTTTGTGGACCAGTTTAATCGGTTCGCCCTGCGCCGGAACCAGGTAATACCAGCGTCGTGTCACCATGAGCTTATCGGGCAAGCCCAGCACGCGATAGGCAATCGGATCGCGATGATGATGATCGTAGAACAGCCACGCGTCGATATTGCGTTCGCGCAAGGCGGACTGAATGGCCGCGAGATTCATGGATAAACTTCTATTGTAAACAAGCGAGAGATTTTGCGCGAATACAGGGCCACAACTTAAGGTTCATCGTCATCTGCCGTTGCGTGTTGTCATGCTGAGCGAGGCTGGCTCGCCCAGGGTCTGGCGTGCACTCCTATGAGGGCTGTGCGCGCCAGCTCGCGGCGGTTCAGGATGACGACATGATTAGGGGCCCTGCAGGACCCGCTTGCGCACCTTGGCCGGCAGCGTCTCACAGGCGGTACGCAGCACGAGCCGCGGAACTGCGGCACGAATCCGCAGCAGATAGGGCAAGGCTCGTTTGGCGTCGGCCTTGGCAGCCTCACGCAGCAGCCACCCGAGTCCCTTCTGCACCATGTCGTCCTGGTCGCAAAGCAGGATCTCTGAGAGGCGCCTGATCTCCGGAAGAAACACCTTCTGCCTTGTGCCCCGGATCAAAGCCACACATGCGGCGCGGCGATGCCATCGGTCTTTCGACTTCGCCCAGCGAAAGACTGAATTCATGCGCTCGGGTTTAACAGCGATCATGGGCGCGAGCAGGTAATGCACCAGGGCATCGTGGTCCGCCCAACTGCTGATCCGGTTTAGCCATGACTCGAACAGCCGAAACTGGCGGTCATTAAACTCAAAGGTGAGTGTCTCCAGCAGATAGATGGCAAAAGCTTTCTCTTCGAGGACGTCTCCAGAGAACAGTTGGTCGGCGACCTGGACCAGGAATTCCTGGCCGCGCTCCTGCAGAATGGCGAGGCGAAAACGGATGGCCACCTTGCGCAATTCGGCAGTATACCAGCCGCGCGACTGAATCTCTTCTTTGAAGAAACGCTGCACGCTTTCGGCGTGCGGAGCCAAGCCGCCGTCTTTCAACACTCGGCGGATGTGGGCGGCAAGGTAGCTGGGCGTTATTATATGGCGCGTTTGGGCATATCCGCTAGTCAGGAGACGCTAGTCAGCATCTCACGACAGGCGCTAACTCCTGACTCCTGACTCCTGACCACTCCTTACGGTCTTGTCATAGATCCACAGCACCCCTGCCGTAAGCAGCCCGATTGCGGTAACGGCGATCCACATAGCCCGAGGCTGGTTCCTGACCTCTCCGAAATGATGGAGCAGCGTTCCGCCGAACCAGCCGCCGATCAGCGATCCGATTCCTATCGGAAGAAACGCGAATCCCATGTAGGTGCCTTGCTGGCCGGGCGGCGCCAGCCGCGAAATATACTCGTAATAGCGCGGCGACTGAATGATCTCGCCCAAGGCAAGTACAAAGAGTGAGAGCACTGCGCTCCCGACCGCCGGTTGCAAGGCGAGAATCAGCCAAGCGATAGATGTAATCACCGTGCCCAAAATGATCGCTTGAAAGGCTGGAATCTTGCGGGTCAGAAAATTCACCGCGAGCGTGAGGCAGATTACGGTCAATCCATCCGTTACCAGAATCAACTCAACGTCAGCACTGGCATCGATATAGCGGTGGATGAAGCCCGGCAAACTGATGTACTGCTGCCAGAACACGATCCAGTAGCCGGTAAAGAGCACCAAAAACCACATGAAGCGGCTTATACCGGCGAGCACCAGTACGAGAAGTCCGACCCAGATCCACCCAGGCATGGCGACCCTGGGATAGACCCATTCGGTAATTCGGAGAACTAAAGACAGGATCAATACCGGCAGGACCAGCCGATAATTTCCCAAGACTAGGCAGAAATTTCGCGCCACTTGGGCGATGGAAGGCACAGGCGCATCCCCGTTCTTTCGCGGTTCCCGGAAAAAGAACAGGACTACAAAAAACATCGCAAAGACGCTGAGGGCCGCAACGCGATAAACATTTTCGACGCCAAGACGGCGGTGTGCCCACGAGGCAAAATAGGGGCCGGCAGCGCCGCCGATGTTGACCATCGTGTAATAGATCGAGTAGCCGATGGAACGGACGTTTTCACTGGAGGCGCGCGCTGTGGTCCCGACCACGCAGGGTTTTACCAGTGAAATACCGAGCGCCGGAAGTATAAGAATGAAGCCGACAAACAAGCTAATGGGAACGGCATTGCGTGCTGGCGCCAGCCAGGAAGCTCCAATGGAACCAATCAGGAAATAAGCGACAGACAGGATCAAGTACGCCAGGGAAAGCGCGCGGCGGAAACCCAGGCGATCGGCGGCAGCCCCGCCGAAGGTGGCGAGAAACCATACCATGCCGCCGAACAGGCCGGTCAGAGTCCCGGTCTGCTCGGTGGAAAAATTCAGTCGTTCCTGCAGGTAGAGGGCGAGGGAAGCGAAAGCGCCATAGTAAGAAAGCCGCTCGAAGATTTCACTGATGTTGGCGACCCAGAAGGGACGCTCGAATCCGGTGCAAATCTCCTGTAGGCGTTCGGAAAAGATCAAAATTACCCCTGTCTATCGGCGCTGTGCACTCCCTTTGGCTTCGCTCAGGGCAGGTCGATCCGCGGTCAGATACCCAAACGGTGTCTGACTTGGTGAGCCGTCAAACCAGCAACGCGAATGACTTTGTTACGGCTGCTCTGGCCGGCAGCTATGGTAACGGAAGAGCGCGGCACATCCAAAGCCTTTGCGAGGAAATCGATGCAGGCCTCATTGGCGCGTCCCTCGACGGGAGGCGCGGTGAGAGCCAGCTTCAGAGCATCACCGATCTCCCCGGTGATGCCGTTCTTTTTGGCACGTGGGTGGACTTTGACGGCAAACGTCGCGCCGGATGGCGAGTCGTTGATGGGAATCACGAGAACATCCACTGCGGAGGCGTGGAGGCACGGAGAATTCCTCGAAGAGTGTTCTCTGCCATCTCCGCGTACTCTGCGTCTATATTATTCTCCTTTCCCCAAAAATAGCGGTTCCCACCCGGACGCATGTCGAGCCCTCTTCAATAGCCACCTCGAAATCATGGGACATCCCCATCGAAAGCACATCCGTCGAAACCGCCGACAGCCGGCGGGCAGCTATCTGGTCGCGCAGTTCGCGTAATCGCCTAAAGTAAGGCCGCGCTTGTTGTGGATCGTCGCTGAAGGGCGGGATGGTCATCAGGCCGCTTATCGCGAGGTGAATCAAGCGCGGCGCGGCTTCGAGGATCTCGTCCAATTCGGCTGAGGCAGGATCCACCCCACTCTTGGCTGCTTCACCGCCGACGTTAATTTCGATCAGCACGGCGAGTTTCTTGCTCTCTTTTTCCGCTGCAGCGCTCAATTTTTCCGCCAAGCGGAGTGAATCCACGGAATCTATGCCGGAAAACAACTCGGCAGCTTTCGCGGCCTTGTTGGTTTGCAGGTGACCGATCATGTGCCACTCGGAACCAGCCAGATTGCGGACAGCTTCTTGCTTTCCCGTAAACTCCTGGACCCGGTTCTCGCCGAACAGCCTGAGCCCTGCCTCGTAGGCTTCGCCGATTCGCTCGGGAGGAAACGTCTTGCTCACCGCCATCAGTGACACTTCTCCGGGATTGCGTCCGGCTCGTCGTGCGGCAGCATCGATCCGCTCACGCACCCGGGCAATGTTGTCGGCAATCGGCACAGAAAGATCTTAAACCGCAAAGGCCGCAAAGATTCCCCAAGAACGCAACGAGATTCTGCGCCAGCCGACGCTTCGCTTCGCTCAGAGTTTGTGGCTTTTTGCATTAAGCGATTTCTCCGGCGCATAAGCTGCTTGCGTTTAGCATCGCTCTGGGAGAAAAGGAAGGGAAAAGTCACAAACTCTCAGCCTGACGGCGGGCTCACGCTCGCAAAACGCCGTTACATAATCGCTGTCGGCGGCGCCGGTTCGTCGGGGCTACCGGCATTCGAGAGGGGTACCTTCATCATGACGAAGATCATGGCCGCCATAGCAATAATCGCGCCGATCCAATGGGGCGACTTTAAAAGTTGCGGCGTATTCCCTCGCCAGATGGCGGCAATAGCTAAACCACACAGTGCTTCGCCGGCGATCAGCCCGGAGGCAGTCAGCACGCCAGCGTTATCGACGCGAGCCTTTTGCGCATCGTTGTAGCCGCGGCGATCGCGCAATTTGTCAGTAAACCAGCGAATCACGCCGCCCAGAAAGATGGCAAACGTAGTCTCGATCGGCAGGTACATGCCGACCGAGAACAGCATCGGGCTTTTGACTTCTACCATGATCATGGCGACCCCCATGAGGATACCCACGATCACCAGCGGCCAGGCCATGTTGCCGCCGACAATGCCTTGCGCCAGCATGGACATTAGCCCGGCCTGCGGGGCGGGCAGTTGTGCGCTGCCGAAGTGGTAGGCATCGTCCAGCACCATTAAGGGGAAGAACAGCACCAATGCCGCCACGACGATGCCAAAAATGTCGCCGACCTGCATTTTGGCCGGGGTGCCGCCCAGGATATGTCCCACCTTAAGGTCCTGCAGCATTTCACCGGCGACTGCGGACGAAACGCAAACTACGGCTGCAACGCCAAGCACGGCCGCAACTCCACCGACTCCCGATACACCCAATGCAACCATCAACAAGGCCGCGACCACCAGTGTGCACAAGGTCAAACCGGAAACCGGGTTGTTCGACGACCCGATCATGCCCACCAGGTTTCCGGATACAGCCGCAAAGAAAAATCCAAGAACCACCATGACGGCCGCCGCTACGATTGCGCCGGCCGCGATCTTGCTTCCCACCAGGTTATGAGCACCGGCGATGAAAAAGTAATATAGCCCAATCATCGCCACGAACACGGCACTGACGCCCAGGAACACGACTTTCATGCTCAGGTCGCGATCCGTGCGATCGGTGGCGGCGTGTGCCTCCGCGGATTTCTTCAGGTCGGAAACCGCGCGCCTCAAACCGATTCCCAATTGCTTGCGCATACGGAACAGGGTGTAACAGGCCCCGACCAACATGCCACCCACCGCGATCGGTCGCACAATCGAGAAATAGACCGATCCAGCCAGGGTTCCCCAGTTCGGCGTGGTGCCGGCGGCGGGCAAGCTGGCTGTAATCGCGGGCCCCATCATGTAGGTAAGGAGTGGAACCAGTAGACCCCAGGCCAATACTCCACCCGCGAAGTTCAGTGCCGCCAGTCGCGGCCCGATAATGTAGCCCACCCCCAAATAGGCGGGACTAACGGCCGGGGAATTGAAAATGCTCATTCCACCCGTGGTCACGGCAGCAACTTTCGGATTGGTGCTGGTTCGAAGCAAGAGGCTTCGTCCCAATGCGCCGATGTTCACAGTGAACGTGTGCACCGGTTCGAAGATGTTGAGTAGCCCCAGTCCATTCACCAGCGCGCCGAATCCCATGTTGGCGAATAGGATCTTGGCTGCCTTTGAACCCTGCTGTCCGGCTTTGTGAATTTCCGAAGCGGCCACGGATTCGGGAAAGGGAAGCTCAGGATCTTCAACCATCACCCGGCGCAGCAGGGTCACAAACAGAATGCCCAGCAGCCCGCCGATCGCCATCAAGGCCACCGACTGCCAGTACTTCGGCATCTGAAGGCCGGGCCAGAGCCCGGCCAATACAAACGCGGGAATCGTGAAGACGGCGCCTGCCGCCACGGACTCACCGATTGAGCCGATGGTCCGGGCGATGTTCTCTTCCAGCAGCGAACCCTTCATGATTCGCAGAATCGACATTCCGATAACCGCCGCTGGGTAAGTGGCGGCGATGGTCATGCCGGCTTTCAATCCTAGGTACGCGTTGGCGGCGCCCAGTATTCCGGTCATCACCATGCCCAGCAAAACCGCCCTGAAGGTGAATTCCTTCATTTCCAGGGTGGGCGGGACGTAGGGCTGATGCTTTCGTCGGGCGGCAGGAATCGTGGTTTGAGTGCTCATCGGCGAAAACCTCGTAAGTAGATAAATACGCTGAATTTTGACGAGACCGCGCACGTTAGCACGCAGCCTGCCCGCTTTACAAGTGCGGGCTCACCTCCGACTATCCTGCAGGGCCTCAAGAAACGAAGGCTTCGGGAGCCTCGAATTGAGGTAGTTGAGGTCAGTTGAAGTTCTGGGGTTTCCGGTGCGTTGCGTGAAGGGCAGCAACGTAGCTATACTGATAACAACAGGTCCGGCAGGCGCCGGAGAAGGTGCTGCCGGTCTGCGGGAGGGTCGTCTTCAGCAGTAGTGAGGACCTAACTCGGGCTACCAGGGCCAAGGTTGTTGAGGGCGAGAACGGCTTTGTGTCGTGGGTGAAGGCGGCTGCGGAGAGCCTGTTGGCCACCCTGTTCCCCTCCGATTGCCGTCTTTGCGGGTCTCCTCTTGCCAGGATTTCCCGTTTGCCGGTCTGTGAAGACTGCCTCTTCCGAGTGCGACCACTTCAGGGCGGCGGCACCTGCGCTATCTGCGGCGAGCGCCTGACTGGTTCGGCAAACGTGATGGACCAAGGCGAACCTGGTTGCGCCCTCTGCCGTCAAGTGGAGCCCTCGTTTGCCAAGGCCGCAGCCTACGGTAGCTACGAGGGCGGCCTGCGCGACCTGATTCATCTGCTGAAATATGAGCATGTCAGGCCGGCAGCCGGAGTTCTCGGACGCATGCTGGCGGAAGTCGTCGAGAAGCTCGCTGCTGCATTCGCCAAAGGGGATCCCGTCCTTGTACCTATACCTTTGCATGCCAGTAAGCAGCGCCAGCGCGGTTTTAGCCAGTCGGAACTGATTGCGCGTGCCGCGCTGAAGCTTAAACCAGTGGGACGGGAATGGCTCTTGCGGCCAGAAATTCTCGAACGGTGCCGTCCAACGGCATCGCAAATCGGGCTTACGCCTCACCAGCAACGGGAAAACGTGCGCGGCGCTTTTGCGGTCAGACGTGCCGCTGAGGTGGAGAACCGGGAAGTCTTGCTGGTAGATGATGTGCTCACTACGGGAACGACAGCATCAGAGTGTGCGCGAGTGTTGCGGCGAGCCGGCGCCACGCGGGTGTGGGTTGCTACCGTGGCGCGCACCATGAAGGCCGAGGCAACTTGCGCCTTGATAAAGCAGGATTCGGACGAGATGGAAGAACGTATGGCCATGGCCGCAAATGGCTAGAAAGATAGTATGTCGGGGAAGTCGAACAATCCGATGAACATGGCCCGGCGGACACGCGGCGAGGTGGTTCCTGCTGTGGTTCACGGAGGCAACGGCTTCTCGCTGCACGCCCCGGTCCTGGTGCTGAACGCTTCTTACGAGCCCATCAACGTTTGTGCGGCGCGACGAGCGATTGTCCTGGTGCTAAAGGGCGTGGCCATGGCCGAGGAAGAGAACGGCCATTACTTGCATGCGGCTCGGTTGGCGTTCCGCGTGCCTTCGGTGATTCGACTGCTCGAGTATCGCCGCATTCCGCACCAAACCCGGGCGCTTTCCCGCAAGAATATCCTGCTGCGCGACCGCAACACCTGTCAGTACTGCGGAGAGGTACTGCCGTCCAGTGAACTGACGCTCGACCACGTGGTGCCGCGCTCGCGCGGTGGTTCCTCTACATGGGAGAACCTGGTGGCCTGCTGTCATCCCTGCAATCGCCGCAAGGGCAATCAGCTTCCCGGTGAAGCCGGCATGCACCTTATGCGCGAGCCCCGTGCCTTCAACCTCCACACCAGCCGCCACATCATGCGCTTGATGGGAAGGTCAGATGATAAGTGGAGGAAGTATCTGTTTTACTGAGTTTCAGGGCTTCAGCTTCAGCGTTTCGGAAAGTTTCAAAGACGGTGGGGATGACGCTGGGAGTGCCTTATGGCGCGTTCTTGCCGCGAGCTGTGCAGCGTGGCAAAAAGCCAAAAAGCCTTGCCCTACGGATCTACCGGGAAAGCGAAGGCTCCCCCAAATCAGAAATCTACGGTTTGACCTCCCAGCTTAGGCCCGGGCTGCTGTTTCGGTAGTTTCCAACGTTGCAGAGGGACACCTCGGGGGAGTCCAGCAGTTTCTTGGACCTGCCCGTGGCTCGCTGCTTGAAACGGGTACTCAGCTGGCGATGACTCTCGGCTATCCGAGAGGGGTGTTTACTGGGGATCTCGAGAAGAAAACTTACCAAGTCCTTGGCCTCATCAATCGATTGCTGGAAGTTTCCCCGCGAGCCTCCTGACTTTGAAATATTGAGACTCTGAAACTTCGAAACCTACCTCTGCTGGTTGGGTTTCTTCTCTTCCGGTTTCTGCGACGGCGCTCGCGGTAGTTCCTGCCCTTCGTAAGTAATCGTTGTTTTCGAGCCGAAGCGCCTGTAGTTTTCGTATTTCACGATCTCGACAATACGGACGTCTCCCATTGAGAAATGCAGGGTATCATCGGCCTTTGTGTAGGTCGGGAACCAGTATCGGTTGTCGATCTGCTGGCGCCAGGTAGTGAATTTGGGGAAGAGATTTTCTTGTCCTTTCTTGCCCTTGCGAATGTCGGGCACGCTCTTGCCGTAAGTCTTCACAATCTGAAAATCTTGGTCGTCCACCCAGATCCGCCCCTGAAAGTAGCGCTTCTTACCTTCAATGCGTTTGGGAGCGATATCGAACACGTAACAGTGCAACTCGTCTTCCTGCTGTTGTCCGACGTAAAGGATGTCGTACTCGGGAATCTCCTCCGCGGTCAAGACGAAAGGCAGTCGGTGCCGGATGTCGTCGATATCCTCCGGCGACATCGCGATCTGGGCAAGCGTACTTTGCGGCGCGAATACCACGTTTTCCAGGCGTTTTCCCTTATCGTCGAATACCACATCGAAAACTTCATGATATTCACCGTTGTCGTCGGGCGTTTCAACCCTTACGTCCTGCCGGTACGTGTACTGCTCCCGAGCTTCTTTGAATTCCTTTTCCTTGGCGGCGAAGCGGCGAATGATTTCTTCAGGAGTGGTTCCCTTGGGCTGTGACTTGTCCAAGGGGCCTTCCTGAGAGCGGCAGAACTGAGGCAGGCACAAAGCAGTGACAACACTCAGGAATAAGACCGTAAAACGAGATCTTGATCTCATATTTTCCAGTTTACATGTTTAGATGCCCTGCGCGACGGGATAGCTGCTACGCGACCCCAGCCTTGGCCCCATTTGTAAAGATATGTCAGGGTGGGCCTGTGCCGAGGGGTGTAGGCAACAAGTGAGGGATGCTTCGACGCGTCTTGCATCCTTACGTTTCGAAGTACCCAAGTCTCGCTCAGAGTTTGTGACTTTTTTGATTTCAGTTTAAGCGATTGTTCCTGTTCCTTCACATGAGCTGCTTGTTTTCAGCATCACTCCCCCGGCGAGAAAACGAAGGAGTCACAAACTCTCAGCATGACAGGTGACGCAGAAGGGCGCACGCGATCGGTGTCACCAAGAAGGTTCCCTGTCATATTGAGCGGAGGCGGACAGCCCGCTTTGCGGATTGCCCACCGAAGTCGAAGCATCTCTGCCTGACCACCGAGCTCGTATCGACTCCCAGCTCAAGGCAAGGGAATGCAGAAGCCTGCGAAATCCGGACGAGTTCGACTGCTTGGACTCCGATTGCGCGCTGCTGACCACATGGCCACTAGCCACTCCTTGTGACCCGTGCCCTTAAGACTGTCTCCCCCCATGGTTTACACTTGCCGGTTCCGCGGAGGACGGCATGCACCGATTGTTAATTTTTTTGACCGTGCTTCTTAGTGTTCCCGCGTTCTCGCAGACCAAGCATCCTTTCACCTTCGAAGACATGATGGCCCTCAAGCGTCTGAGCGAGCCGGTGCCTTCGCCGGACGGCAAATGGGTCTTATTTAGCGTCGTGGATGTGGACCTCAGCGCGAATACCAAAACACCTCATGTCTGGATTGTCCCGATTACTGGAGGTGATTCCCGGCAGATTATTAAAGACCAGGATGCCGACCGGCCGCGCTGGGCGCCCGATGGCAAGCGCTTCCTGTTTGTGTCCACGAAAGAAGGCGGTTCGCAGATCTGGATCGCGGACTTCGACGGCGCCGCAGGGACCATGACCGGAGTGCACAAGCTGACCTCGATTGCTACAGAAGCCAGCGGGCCGATCTGGTCGCCTGATGGAAAGAACATAGCCTTCACTTCTGATGTTTATCCGGAATGCCCCGACGAGGCCTGCAATAAGAAGAAGCTGGACGAAGCCGCCAAATCGCCGGTCAAGGCGCTGATCTTCACGCGTCTGCTTTATCGTCACTGGAATGCGTACAAGGACGGCAAGCGCACCCACATTTTCGTAATTGAAGTCCCTGCCATAGGTGGGCCACTGGGGCGACTTATTTCCAATACCCCTCGCGACCTCACTCCCGGCGACTACGATTCCCCCGTCTTCAGCCTCGGTGGACAGGACAACTACGCCTTTTCGCCCGACGGCCAGGAACTCTGCTACGCCTCGAATCACGACAAGGTCGAAGCGGCTTCGACTAACAGCGATTTGTGGATCGTTCCGGTGAATATCGAGGCGGGCGCCTCGCCCGCCCAGGCGAAGAACATCACTGCTGACAACCCCGCCAGCGACTCCACTCCCCTCTACTCGCCGGATGGCGGGTATATTGCGTACCGCGCCCAATTTCGTCCCGGATATGAGAGCGACCGCTTTCGGCTCATGCGGTACGACCGCAGAACTGGGGAGAAGAAGGATCTGACCGAGAATTTTGATCATTGGGTTGGAAGCTTCGTCTGGATGCCCGATTGCAAAGCGATCGCCTTCAGCGCGGATCACAAGGCGCACGCTTTGATTTACCTCGTCCAGACACAGCCTGCCGATAAAACCGGCACCCGCTTTTCCAAACGTGCCCTGGTAGCTGGATACAACGATGACTTGGCGGTGACGTCAGATGGAAAAACATTGCTGTTCAGCCGCATGTCAATCACCGCACCAAACGAAGTCTACGCGAGCGATGCCGCTGGCGATGGTTGTCCTGCGATGACCGGGGATGTGGATCGCGGAAAAGAAAATTGCTCCTTGAACCCGGATAGGGCTGTCACCAGACTCAACGAGCCGCTCCTGTCCCAAGTCAGCATGTCAAAATTCGACTCTTTCTGGTTCACCGGCGCCCACGGAGACAAAGTCGAAGGCTTGCTCCTCAAGCCGCCCAACTTCGATCCCAAACAAAAGTATCCGGTGAAATTCCTTGTGCATGGCGGACCTCAGGGAGCCTGGGGTGACGACTGGAGCTTTCGCTGGAATCCGGAACTGTTTGCCGCCAACGGCTACGTGGTCATAATGATCAACTTCCACGGCTCGACCGGCTATGGTCAGAAATTCATTGACGCTGTCAATGGCGATTGGGGCGGCGCTCCATTCGAAGACCTGATGCTCGGTCTCGACTACGCCGAAAAAGCGTATGCCTTCATCGACAAGGACCGCGAGTGTGCGCTGGGTGCCAGCTATGGCGGCTACATGGTTAACTGGATTCTCGGCCACACCGACCGCTTCAAGTGCATCGTCTCGCACGATGGCATGTTCGACAGCGAATCCGCCTGGGGCACGACCGAGGAGTTGTGGTTCAACGAGTGGGAGTTCAAAGGCACGCCCTACACGAATCGCGAGCTCTACCGCAAATGGTCACCCCACCTGGCAGCAACCAGCTTCAAGACGCCCACACTGGTTATTCACGGGCAGAAGGATTATCGGCTCGATGTCTCGGAAGGACTTCAGCTCTTCACTACGCTTCAACGGCTGAACATCCCGTCGAAGATGCTCTACTTCCCCGACGAAGGCCATTGGGTGCTGAAGCCACAGAACAGCCGGCTGTGGTATCAGATGGTGAATGACTGGGTCGATCAGTGGGTGAAGAGGTAGGCTCTAGGCACTAGACTCCTCGTCTAGAGCTCGCTTCGTACCCAGCGCCGAAGCCCAGAGCCGAAGGCCTAGCTTGAGCCGAGAGCCCGACTTAGTACTTCAGCCCGCCACCCATGGTGTAGCCAATCGAGATCCCGTAGCGCGCAGCGCGCCCAGAGCTGAACTCGATGTTATTTCGGACCAGGTACAGTTGTGCTTCCGGGCGCACGAAGAAGTTGCCAGACACGTACAATTTAAGGCCACCGCCAAAGTGGCCCATGAAGTGATTGCTGCTGACGTAATTCGTGCAGCCGGAAAATCCGCAACTGATGGACGTGTATATCCGGATGCTTTCCGCTCCGATTCCGGCCATGGCTTCGGGAGAGACTCTTCCGTAGCGCCGGGTCCAGATGCCGTTGAAATCGTAGAACAGCGGCCGGTACGGCTGCGTCGGATCGCCGGCATAGAATGAACGGCTGGCTCTCCAGGCTACCTCGCCGTTGATTCCCACCTGACCCTTGTAGAAGATGAAATCGCCACTGAAGCTGGGGTAGGCTCCCCCGCGGAGCGAGGGCAGCGGGAATCCCTGAGAATTAATTTTCGTGGCCGGCGCGGAGACCGTGCCCATACCGAAGGCTACATCCATTTGCTGGGCGCGAGCAGTCCCGGCAATGGTCACCAGTGCCGAGAAGATTCCAACTAAAGCGATTTTTTTCAAATGATCCTCCGGAAACGGGCAGAGGTTGGACGCGGTGCTGATGTGATGGAGTCCTGACCTTTTGTCTGCCATCGTTAATACAGCTGCAAATTAGATGACGGCCATCCGGGCGCGAGATGTAAAGAACATTAAAGAAGGGACATGACATAGTCAATGAGCAGCGCCTCTCGCTTCGAGCCGGCCAGGCCACCTCCTGCCGAAACGCCGCCGGGTTCGCGGTTATTCTGCCCTGCCACGTTCGGGCCCCTCCAGGTGGATTCGAGTTCAATGCTGTGCCGCGTTGGTTCCCGACGTTGCGATGATTCCCAATCTCGATTCGCCCCGTATTAGCGCCGGGGGAGTCGCGAGGCTGGCCAAGGCGAGCGCGTCAGAAGCAAACAGAAATCGGTGAGGAGCAGAGAATAACTGGCATGGGGTAATCGGAGCCAGCTTCCGCGCCGCCCTCGCTGCAAGCATCATTATCGGAACGAAAAAACATCTGCCAGAAAGTCACAACCGCGCCCTCGACCGGGTTGGCCGGGGACGATGAATCGGTGGCTTGGACGATCACAGGCTGGAATGGTTCCCCCCGCCAACTATCGGCGCGCTGCCTGATACTCGCCGCAATTCGATATTGGAGAGTGGCACGTTGTTTACCGTAAGAATCGCACAGGGTGAACCCGGAGAAACACATGCCTTACCCGCAGGTCGCCAGAGAGATTGTGAGTCGGCACCGTCGTGCCTGCGCATCCATTGATATCGGCGTACGCGATGCCTGAATTGAGCGTGGCATTACCTGACACGACCTGAAGGACCACGGGTCTCCCCCTCGGCGGCCACCCTTTGTCCAGGACCGTTGTGACAAGCGGCAGATCGATTGTCGCGTTTTCAGCGACCCAGCGATAGGGTGCGAGTACAGCCATGTCGAGGGCGGAGGAGCATGCGCTTACGGTTGCCTTCACGTTCCTCGCCGAATTGTCCTCGGCGCGCTCGAGTCCCATTACTACCTGGCCGTCTTTATCGAGATGGAATCGGCCCTGCCATCACCGGGAAGGAGCGGAAGGAACAGAAGCGGGGATACAAATTTATGTTAGGAGGCTGTCGACGACATGGCTGTGCCGAAGGTCACTGGGTTCCGTGCCAATGGCAGAAGAGTCCAAGCACAAAAAGCACAGATCCTTCTTCGCTCAGAGTTCGTGACTTTTTTGAGCGATTTTTCCGGCACGCAAGCTGCTTGTTTTCAGCATCACTCCGCGCGAGAAAACGAAAAGCCACAAACTCTCAGGATGGCAAGAGGGGGTCTTGGTGGTCGCGAAGCTGCAGGCGCGCAGCCGAGAGATGGGCTCCCGTCAGCAGCAGCAGTCCCGATAGAAAGGCCCAAAACATCATGGTTACGGAGACGGTGAATGGTCCGTAAACTTCCTGGAGGCTCAACCACGGAAGGGCCAGGATATAACCGTACTTGAGAGCTTCCGAAAGCAAGCCGGTAGTCACCGCTGAAGGCAGTACGGCTCTTGCTGGAACCTTGCCGTTGGGTAGAAGCCAGTAAATGAGGAAAAAGATAGTGATACTGGTAGTGATGGCGAAGATCTTCATGACGATGAACCCGATCATGTGAACCAACAAGGTCAGGCGCCCGTGCAGCAGCGACTCAAGCAGATGAATGTTGCCCGCCGTCCCGGCAATCGAGAGCAAGGCCAGCACGCCACAGCCGAATGCCAGCACTAACGAGATCAATTGATTCCCCAGGTAAGACCGATTCTTGGGAAATCCCCAGATGCGGTTCAGCGCTACCTCCAAGGGGAGGAAAATTCCAGTCGAGGTCACCAACAGCATCACCAGCGATGCCAATTGCACGCGATGCCTTGCACCCACCAGAGCATTCAGGTTTCTAAACACGAAATCCTGCCCGGCAGGCAAATAATCGAGCAACAACTGCTTAACTACTTCGTACATCGTCTTCGAGTGGAAGACGCGTCGAATCAGAGTCATCAGCAGGACGACAAAAGGAAAGAAGGCGAGGATTGCATTGGCGGCAACAGAGAACGCGAAGGTGTGGACCTCCGTGCGCAGCAGGTACTTCAATGTAGATAAAACCATCCCGGACTGCGGCGCGGCTTTCGGCGATGCGGGCGCAAGGATCGCTCCGGACTTGCTGGGGACGATAGATGGAATGGTTTCCGGCACTCGGTGAAAATATCGTATCAAAAGCCCGCGTGCCAGTTCTGACCCGGAGGTAACCATGGGCGCGGCAGGCCCTTATAACGATTTGATAAATAGGGTGGTTAGGAAGTAAACGTTGTTGACCCGCAGTCACATCAAGAAAATCGATGCTTGCCAAAAAGGTAAGTTCCTGAATATTATCTTCTGCCGCTGTCGATAGTTCGGCAGCGGTAGTTCAACGCTTCGTTTTTCGGGTAGATGTTTCTTGTGTCTGGCAGTCGAAACTCGGGCAATCTAAATGGGCTCCGGAGTTTTGTGCCAAGGTTTGGACGGCGCAGAACTCGGGAGCCCCTTGCAGTTGCACGTGTGAGTCTGCAAGCCGGAACAAGCCACCCGCTCCGCTTTCGAGCGCTTTTGGGGCGCGTTTCCGGCTTTGGGGAACGTTCGGGCGCAAGGAAGTATCTCAACTACTGCAGAGCTGAAAGGAGTACTTTTGTGAGAGAGAAGGGCACAGTGAAGTGGTTCAATGGGGCAAAAGGATATGGTTTCATCCAGCGCTCCACCGGGGAGGACGTCTTCGTACATTTCTCCGCTATCCAGGAGAACGGCTATCGCACGCTGAACGAAGGCGAAACAGTGGAGTTCGATCTCTTGAAAGGCCCCAAGGGCTTTCAGGCGGCCAATGTAGTTCGCGTATAGAGCTGCCGATCCCCCGCTATTCGCTAACCCTCTCAGCTTGCTGAGAGGGTTTTTTTGTGTGCCGAGCATGCTCGACAGCTTGGAGGTGCAAGTCCTCCACCCAATTGGCCGCTTAATTTAATTTCGTGTCTCATTTTTAGGGTGCAGTCAAGATCGTCCCCTATCTTCCCGGTCAACTTGTTGATTTCCGGTAACGTTGCGCCGCCGTCCCTTTTTGCCCCGGGCAAACTGAGCCCGCATCTTCCGGCTATGCAACTGAGATCGCTGGGCTTAATTAACTTTCAGCAATGATTGCTACAATTTCTAGAGAAGTTACCAAAGTGTAAATTTGTGCACCTGCTTCGGTTACTTGCTCAGTTATCCGGCGATAGATTGGAATAGTTACCCAGCACCTGAGCCCTCCCCTCTTCGGCACCAGAACGCCTAGACCGTCAGATACCGGAGCTCGATTACGACAATGCCGGCAAGGGAGACAAGGTGCAATTCTCTTCAGGAGTCAGTACACAAATGAAGAAACTGATCGGCGTTGCCATATTGCTTTGCTTTTTCTCGTGCCTCACCTTGGCACAGGAAACACCTAAGCCTGAAGTATTCGGTGGGTACCAGTTCACCACCATGAATCCTTCGTGGAATGCCAGCGGCTGGAACGGCCAGGCGAACTTCTACGTTACACGTTGGCTGGGCGTCACCGGGGATTTCAGCGGCGCCTATAGCTCAGGTGAGCACTTTCACACCTACACCTTCGGGCCGGTGGTCTCCACGCATAAGGGGAGCCTTTCTCCCTTCGTGCATGGGCTGTTCGGTGGAGCCCATGCTTCGGCAGCCGGCGTTGGCATCAACGGAATGGCAATGATGTTCGGCGGCGGCATGGATATGGGCCGCAAACAGATCGCGGTGCGCCTGTTCCAGGCCGATTGGCTGATCACCCGCTTCTCCGGCGTCACCGAGAAGAACAACGCTCGGGTTTCGACCGGAATTCTGTTCCGCTTCTAACTACTCGCGGTTTAGCGCAGGTGAGGAGGGCGATCCTGGGATCGTCCTCCACGCGGCGCTGTATTTGGTTGCGAAAGGCTTTACTGCACCTCAAGGGATACCAGGTCACCCTCCGATCTACCGCTGGCTTTGTAGTTCACCGAGGTGGCGCGGTTGCGCCACTCGCAGGAAAATTCATCGGCGCCAATCACAACTAGTGCTTTGTAATCTGCCGTGTGCAGTTTCAAGATGCTGCCCCCGGAAGAGACCGTCACCGTCGCCGCCGGGGCTTGCGAGCAATCCACCGAAACAATTTTGCCCTTCAGGTATTGCACCCTTCTTCGGTCCGGTGCACGCGGTTTCGTTTTGGGCTCTTCGTTTTCAGATTCGACATCCGTTTTCTCATTATCGGAAGTCTTCGCTTCTGCCCTTTTGGGCGGTTCTTTTTTTTGAGGTTGTGCCGCCCGTTGCGGCTCAATCCCATACTTTTTGAGGAAGGGGAGGTCTTCCAACTTCTTCCGCGCAGACGACGCAATCTGAGGGTCGGCACTGCCCTTAAGCCGCTCCAGAATGGCTTGCGCTTTGTCCCAGTTCTTGCCGGCTACATAAATGTCGGCCAGATCGAGAACATATGATTCCTTGCGTGGACTAAGCTGAATGGCGGTGCGCATAGTGTCGGTCGCGGCGTGAGTCCCGCCACCTTCCAACTCCGCTAGGCCCAGCAGGTGATAGGCTTCGGCCAGCTCGGGATTCCAATCAATAACGGTTTTCAATCCCTGTTGTACGTTGGCCAGGCTCTCGAGGACTTGACTCGAGGCTTTTGCCTTCCGGAATTTGAAGACGGCAAAGTAAAAGTGCACCCAGGGATCGTTCGGATCACTCTCGGCCGCTTGCGCGAGTTCATCGTCGGCCTGCTTGAAATCTTGCTTCTCAATGTAGGCGTATGCGAGGGCGCGATGCGCCACTTCGTTGTCCGTGGGGTCCTGCGCCAGCGACTGAAGGTCCCTCATCCCTTGCTCGCTGTGATCGGGCTGACGTGCCATCACGTCTGCCACTAGAGCGTGGGCGTCGTCATCGCTGACCTTCTTGACCACTAGAGCGAGCTCGGGTCCGAATGGCGCGGGAGCATGAGAAATTTGGTCCTGAGCGGTTAACGTCGTCTTGAGGGATTGAAAGTAGTCGACAACCGCTTTCTTAAACTGCTCGGGAGTCATTCCAAACGCTTGCTGCAGAGCTTGTGTGACCGGCATCCTCTGGTTCTGCACAAGCTCAAAGTACGTGCCGATTTTGGGTAGCATGTCATTGGCCAGCAGGTAATGCATCACGATCCAGGACTCAGCGGAGAAGAGTTCTCGATGCGCATCTTCCCGGTGTTCGGGCGTGTCCAGGCGCATGGTGAGCAACTCGTGCATGTCGAGCCATGCCGCACTACTCAGCAATTCGGATAGCGGCCTGGACGAAGTGCGAGCCTGACTGGCGTTTCCTGCGGGAGCCTGGGAGGGGACTCCCGGATCGCCGCCGATCTCGACAGTCTTGTTGTCCACCCGGATGCTGGAGAAATAATCGGCCAGACCTTCGTCAAACCAAGCTTGGGTCGGCGGATAGTTGCCGTCGAGCAGCATATGCGCCATTGGGTGTGCTACCGCGCGCCAGGGCTCATCGGTGGACAGGTTCAAGACGATCAAGTTGCGGTCCTCGCCAGGTAAAAAAAAGCCGGGGGCGTTCGTCGGCCTGGAGCCAGCTAGCGGACAGAGGCCGGCATAGTCGTTGTCGTTCTTGAGGGCGAGGACCTGGACGGGCACCGGCATCTTCAGCTTGTCGCGCATGATGAGCTGCCCGAAGACCGCGCGCATCTGCTCAAGCCGCAATGCTACTTCACGGCCCTTCTTCTCGCCGCCATCGGTAACCACGGAAAAATGCGCAGAGTGGATCTCAAGCCACCCTTCTTTGGTTGCGGGCTTCTGATCGGCGAGCATGGCGCCCGAAAGCGCCAGTGAGATCACGAAGATTCCCAAAGAGGATCTCATGCCGAGGACAGTGGTTGCTGGAAAAATGCTACCACGTCCCGCACAGCTCGAACCTTGGTGGAGTCGACTCCCCTACGACTTTGGGGTATGAATAGAGAGGGTTGCTGTTTTCGCGTGCTGAAGCCTTTTCAACTTCATCGGAACTATTTCGTCGTTGCTCTCGCGAGTGCGATTGTGGCGCTCGTTGCCTTGCAGGGACTTGCCCGCTCCAGCCCCTCACCAGGCTCGCCGACGTTCTATCGCGACGTGCTGCCCATCCTGCAGCAACGCTGCCAGGTTTGCCACCGCGACGGAGGGATCGCACCCATGCCGTTGGTCACCTACGAGGAGACGAAACCGTGGGCCCAGGCAATCCGTGATGATGTGCGCTCGCGAAAGATGCCGCCGTGGTTTGCCGATCCGCGCTACGGCCACTTCGCGAATGATCCGTCGCTTACTGAGCAACAGGTCGAGACGATCTCCTCTTGGGTGGATGCGAATGCACCAGCCGGCGGTCCAGGCGACGCGCCCCCGCCGGTTCGTTGGACCAACGGCTGGAACATTCCCGAGCCTGACGTTGTCCTGCCGATGTCTAAGCCCGTCGCCATTCCTGCTCAAGGGGATGTTGAATACACGTATGAGATCGTGTCCACAGGTTTTAGCGAAGACAAGTGGGTCCAAATGTCAGAAATACAGCCCTCCAGCCGCGCCCACGTGCACCATGCGGTGGTCTACATCCGGCCGCCAGAGTCCAAGTGGTTGCGTGGCGCGCCAGTCGGAATTCCGTTTCCGGCCTCGAACCTGAAGGACGACAAACTACGACAGGATGTCCACTCGACGGACAGCGACATGCTGCTGGTCTATGCACCGGGCAGCTCTCCTGACCGATGGCCTGACGGCATGGCCAAGTTCGTTCCCGCTCAGTCTGACCTGGTGTTCCAGATGCACTACACAACTAACGGCCGTGCCGCAACCGATCAGACCCGCATAGGCATCGTCTTCGCGAAGTCTCGTCCGAAGCAGCGCGTTCTCTCGCTTCAACTAGCCAACGAGCACGACACCATCCCGATTCCTCCCGCTGCCGAAAATTATCGCGTCGAGGTCCACGGCACTTTGCCCAATGACGCGGCTCTGCTCAGTTTCTTCCCCCACATGCACGTACGCGGTAAGCGCTTCGAGTACAACATCGTTCATCCGGATGGCAGCCTCGAGACCCTCCTTCGGGTCAATTATGACTTCTACTGGCAGTTGAGCTATCGGCTGGCCGAGCCACGACTTCTGAAGGCGGGAACGTGGCTTCAAGCCGTGGCCTGGTACGACAACTCGCGTAATAATCCCCACAATCCTGACCCCGACAGCCCCGTACGCTGGGGAGATCAAACCTACAATGAAATGATGGTGGGGTTCTTCGACGTGGCGGTACCTGCGAACGTGGGCAAGTGGCAGTTCTTCATTCGCCAACCCCAGTTAAGGAAATAAGGTTAAGAAAGCCTCCCTGCGTTGCACCCGGAGGCAGCTGCTGTCTGCTTCTTCTAGCGGTTGTGCGTCAAACGGTCGTAGATGAACCCCGCGGCCCGGGACCGGCGAGTGCGCTGATGGCAGCGCCTTTCCCACCACCCGCCAATGCCCCGATAGCTGCGCCTGTGCCGGCTGATCCCGCGACAATCAAAACCGAATTGCGCGTCGAACGAGTGCGATGCACTGGCGTCCGACTAGAGTAAGCCGGCTGTTCGTGCGGTTGCGAGGAGGCGGCACGGCGCAAGAGCACTCGCTGCGGATACAGAATCCCACTCATGATCGATTCCTTTTCGGCCAGAGGTCCTCAGATACCCACGGCTAAATGATTGGAACGACCTGGAGTTAGTTTGATTGCCTTGTGAATTTTGGAGGTTAGGGGCCTCATCGCCGTGCGCATTCGCCTTTGCGCCTGCGATGACAATGATGTTTGCGACTGTGCCAGCGGTAGTCGGGTTGAGGCCCAAGCGGTAAGGTGTACCACTTAGTAATCCTAGCCGATGTTAAGGTGTTCCTCTCATCGAGTCGGTGAGCGTACTCACATGTGTCGCGGATCACCGCCGTTTGTGCAGCTTTTCCCAGCTTACCTCGCATCATTTCTGTTTATACTGATGATGATAGTAGGAGGCATCCGCGCGGAATCGCTTCCCGCGCGGCCCTGATTTTTATCCGTGGAGCGTCGGTCGCCTGAGGGACAGCTACGTCCTCTCCAGTGCCTGCCTCTGCCATGAGGTTGCGCAGTGATCAAAACAATTTGTGTTCTTTTTATTCTTGCAGTCGTGGTGTTTCTTGGCAGCTGTGGGGGTGCGCACAGCATCGGCGCCGGAAGCGGAATGGGGGGTGCGCAGCTTTCCAGCCAGCCGTTTATGGCCGGCATCGCACACGTCGCCGGGAATTATGGTTTCACGCAGGAAAACTTTCTGTTGGAAGGCGCAGAGCGGATCAGCCAGCTGGGATCGAGTTCGATTTTCGTCTACCTGACTCCGAGTTTCCGTACAGATTATCCGGACAGGAAAGCCGGGATGTGGCCGGCAGGAAATCCGGCGACGCTGACCGAGTTGGCAAAGACGGCACCCTATCAGAAGGTTTTCGCCCTGCCCTTCAAGACGATCGTCCTGACGGCGTACACATTCGCGAACCAAGACGCCATAGCCGGCTTCGCGGACGCAACCGACCGGGCGAAAGGCGAGGAGCAGGAGTTTTACGATCTGGCGAAATACCTCTATCAGCACTATGCAGGATCGGGTAAGACTTTCGTGCTGAAGAATTGGGAAGGAGACTGGATCGGGCTGCAGGGTTACGATACCAGCGCCAATGTCTCGGACACCATGGTCACTAGCATGATTTCCTGGCTTTCGGCCCGCGAACGTGGGGTCACGCGTGCACGCCAAGATTCCAGCACTTCGGGCGTTTCCGTTTTCAATGCCGTGGAAGTGAATCGCGTGCTCGACACCCAGCACGGACTGACCCGGGTCATCAACGCGGTCGTGCCCAAGGTGCACCCAGACATGGTGACGTACTCTTCTTATGATTCGACGGCTGGGCAAAATCAGGACGCTACGTCGCTCACGAACAGTTTGAATCAGGCGCTTCACATCATCAAGCAGTTCGCTCCCGACCCGCTGGGCTTGGGCGACCACCGCATTCTCATTTCCGAGTATGGGTTATTCGAGAACACCTACGGCAATGAAGCTGTCTGGCGCACGCAAACCATTCTGAGCACAGCCAAAGCGGCCGGCCTCGCGGGCGCCTTTCTGTGGAACGTGTTTGATAACGAATGTAAGTTAGCAAACGGCCAGGCGGCTCCGGTGGGGGTCACGCCCGGCGCTCCCTCGCGGCCGACAGACGGGCAATGTCGCGGGCTTTGGGTCGTTCGCCCGGATGGCAGCCAGAGCCTGGTTCTCGGAGCCCTGCAGAAGTACTGGTAGGCTCTCAAGCAGTGAGGCGCAGCCTGGAGAAATCGACTCCAGCTTGCCTTCTAACTTCCAACAAATAGCCCCGGGGAGCATTTTGCCCCGGGCTATTTTGAAAGATCCGGAGACTTACGCATGTGCTGCGGCGCCGAATGCAATCCACCTGTTCTGCGGCGGGTTCTTGGCACAATGTCCAGATGAATAACCGGGGCTACGCAGGTAAGCCCGGCTGATGCTCAGGCCAAGGCCGGTTCCTTGGCCGCGTTTTGTCGAAAACAACGGCTCGAAGATGTGGGGCAGCATGTCGGCAGAATACCGCACCCCGTGTCACTGATGCGTATCTCGATGCTGCCCACAAGCGTCAACTTGTTTGCGGAAATCGTGATGCGTCCGCCCTCGCCGGTGGCCTGGGCAGCATTCAACAGGAGGGTTCATGAGCACCTGTGACGGTTGGTTGGCGTCGGCGCGAATCAGCGGCAGCTCGGCGGGGACATTGTTCTGCAAGCGCTTGCCCCTCATCATCGGCTGATTTTCGGGGAAGGTCAGGGTGTCGGCGATCAAGCATTGCAAGCTGATTTTGCTCAATACGAGTGGACCAGGGCGCGCATAGTTCAGTAGCCCGCGTGGTGTGGACGAGATTCGCTTCGCACCGTCGATACACGGCTCGGCCTGCGCACGCGCCTCGCCGCTCGCATTCTTCAGTTCCAATTCCAGATGCCACAAGATTCCAAGCAGCGGATTGTTGATTTCGCGAGCGGCGCCCAAAGCCAGTCGGGCTGGTGCTGCATATTTCTCAAATTCCGCCAACTGCGCCTGGAATTAAGTCTTTTCCGTATTCAGTTCGCGTTCCTCGTAGAGGCGGCGCAACAGTTCGTCTTGAGCCAGACCGCGTTCGCGCTCGCGCTCCTGCGCCAGATCGCGGGCCTCTTTAAGTTGACGGCCAGCTGTTCCGCAGCCTGCCGTTTGATCCGCCCGATCGCGAACTGTGATGGCGAGGCCGACCAGAATCACCGGCAGCAGATTAACGGAGCTGGCCGACTCCAGACGGCTGGAAGTTAAAGTTCAAGGGCCGCAAGACGATGCAAGCTGCATCGAATACTGCACACGGACGGCTCATCGCTCATGAAAATGGCCTATTTCATCCAGTTACGACAATGGAACGACTTGTTTCAGAAAGCTGCGATTGGGGGGGGCCGGAGCACACACGTCATCGCTTGTGTGAGCACGGGTCTCTGACCCCCGCGGTCGGACAGCCGAGGCGGCTGGCCCTCAGGCGGGCCTTAGTGCTTTTCGCCTTTCTGGCGCAGCCAATCGAGGAACATCTGTTCAATCGGCTTGTCGTAACTCATGAGCACATGGCGTACGGTGCGACCGCTGACTACCTGGCAGACTTCCTCGGCGAGGTTCTTGGCATGATCGCCGGCGCGTTCGAGGGACTGGGTCATGAAAATCACTTGCAGGCTCTCCTGGCGCGGCAGGTTTTCGGGATTCTCGATGTGACGCAGGAATATGAGATTACGCAAGCGATCCAGTTCGGCATCGGCGCGCAGCACGGAAACTGCCCTCTTGAGGTCGCGTGTGTCCTGTGGTTCGATCCGCGGCCCAGCAGCTAGCGCGCTGTTTGCAAAACTGAGCAGCAAGTCACCGATGCGCTCCAGCCCAATCATGAATTTCATGCAGGCCAACAGTTCGCGCGCTTCTGCCACGCTTGCCTGGGTGATCGCGTCACTCACGCCGGAGTCAATCTCCATGTCCAGGTCGTCCAGCTCTTTTTCACGGAGCCGGATGGAGTTCAACCGCGGCTTGGAGGAGGTTGCAATGCCTTCCACAGCTGCGGCAGCCGCTTCCTTGGCCAGGTGACAGGCGCGAACAGTGCGTTCCAGAAAAGCAGAATGTCGAGGCTCGGGTTGCTGGCTCTTTACGATAACTGTGCTCATTCGGGAATACCTTCCGTAACTAGCGCCGGGCAGCGAGTGTTCTTCCCCCGAGGCGTATATTTGTGCACAAGAATAGGGGGTTTTGCTAGAAGGGAGGTTAAAAACGTGTAAATTTCTGGCTCACGGCGTCTGCTTCGGCCCCTGCTGGCAAGGTGAACAAGAAGGTTGAGCCGTGATTCAGCTCACTTTCGGCACGGATTGTACCTCCATGGGCCAGAACGATGTGTTTGGCGATGGCCAGGCCCAAGCCGGTGCCACCCGACTCCCTCGATCGGGCCTTGTCAATACGGTAGAAACGCTCAAAAAGCCGGGGCAGGTGTTCGGACGGAATTCCCGGTCCAAAGTCCTGCACGTAAAATTCGATTCCTCGCTCGGAAGGGCGCGCGCCCAAAACGATCCGGTTGCCGGAAGCTGCATACTTCAATGCGTTATCGAGCAGGTTAGCAAAGACCTGGTGTATGGCTTCCCGATCGGCATTCACTGCAGCGTCGGAACTATTCTCGACGATCAATTCGACATTTTGCGCCCTAGCGATTTCGCGGAAGCTTTCCACCGCTTCCTGCAGCATTTCCCCTGGAGAAGTTGGCTGAGTATCGAAACGATGCTCGCCCGACTCGACGCGCGCCAGGGTCAGCAGGTCTTCTGTAAGCCGGGACATGCGGGCGGCATTTTTGCGGATGATTTCCAAGAATTCGCGCGCGTGATCGCCTTCCGACGAACTGTCCAGTAGGGTTTCGGCGTAGCCTTGAATCGACGTCAGAGGCGTGCGCAGTTCGTGGGAAACGTTGGCAATGAAATCGCGGCGCGTTTTCTCGATTCGCTCGATTTCCGTCAGGTCTCGGAGCACTGCGACCGCGCCGCCACCGGGCATAGGGGCGGCTTTGACGTCGAAAGCGTGCCCCGGAACGATTGATGCGGCGCGCGCGGTACGGACGCTCTTCTGCTCAGCGGCTTCCCGCATCGCGGTAACGAAATCCGGGTCACGCACCGTCTCAATCAAAGGCGCATTCAAGCGTGAGCGTTGGACCAGGCGGTTCATTCCTTGATTGGCCCATTGCACTCGGCCGTCATTCCCGACCGCAATGACGGCATCCTGCATGCTGTTGAGCAACGTTTCGAGTTGGCGCTGGCTGGTCTGTAGGGCCGCGAAGCTCTGCTCGAGGCGCCGACCGGTTTTGTCGAGGGCGGCAGCGACGTGACCAATTTCGTCCGAAGAAGTCTCCTCAATCCGCGCGGTCAGATCTCCGGTGGCTATTCGGTCCGCAAACTCGACAATTCTTTGCAGGCGACTAGCGGTAGTTTGCGCGGCAATACCTGCCAGGATCAGCGCGACGAGAAACGCGAGTGCAGAGGACAAGAGCAGCGTTCGGCGAACCTTCCGCACCATGGCCGCCACATCGGAAAGTGGATAGGCCAGTCGCACCGCCCCGCCAGGAATGGGGGCAGCAACGTATAGGAAAGGGATGCCTAAGGTATGGCTGCGGCGGGTTTCTGAACCGACGCTGCCGTGCAATGCCGCCGCAAACTCGGTACGACGCGAGTGGTTCTCCATGGTGCTGGCGTCGGCTTCCGAATCAGCCAGCACCTTGCCTTCGGTGTCGATGATCGTGGCACGGGCTCCCGCCGCCTTGCCGTCCCGTGCGGCTATGTCCTGCAAGGAATGCTGGCGGTCGGTTTGCACCCGGTTGGCAAACATAACTACCTTTTGCGTCAGATTGCGTTGGATCTCTTCTGTGAGCGACTTTTCCCAGGCGCGCCGGATGGAGAAATCAAGCGTGGCCGTCGCCGCTGCAATCACCACGATAAAAGCAGCCAGCAGCTTGAAAAAGATGCGGCTGGTCACTTCGGTACCTCGAAGCGATAGCCTGCGCCGCGTACGGTTTTCAGATAGCGCGGGTTTTCCGGGTCAGGCTCGATTTTCTCGCGAATACGGCGCACGTAGACGTCCACCGAGCGAGGTGTGACGTAGGACGTGTCGCGCCAAACCGAGTCGAGCAACTGGTCGCGCGTGAACACCCGACCGGCATGGCGGGCGAAATAATCGAGCAGGCGGAACTCTGTTGCCGTAGTAGTCACCGCTTCGCCGCGCACGGTCAGCAGCATGGCGCCAGGATCAATTTCAATCTCGCCGATGCGAATGGGAGTCGGCGACAAAGGCCGCTCGAACCGCCGCAATACCGCTTTCACGCGGGCTACGAGTTCGCGCGGACTGAAGGGTTTGGGGATATAGTCATCGCCACCCAGCTCCAGCCCCAGGATGCGGTCGGCTTCGCCGGTCTTTGCGGTCAAGAAGATGATTGGGGTCATTGCGAGCGAGGATGCCTGCCGGATGCGACGGCAGAGTTCCAGCCCATCGCTGCCGGGCACCATGATATCCAGGAGAAACAGCGCCGGGGGATGGCGTTCTGCCTCCGCCATGACACCGTTACCGCTGCCGAACAGACGCACGCTAAATCCGGCGGCTTCCAGATGATGACGCACCAGCCGCGAGATATCCGGGTCATCTTCGACCACAAAAATGTTGGGCTTCACTCCTTTATTGTACTGGGAGCGACCTGTGGCGCGGGGGGGCGCTCACGTCAAGGTGCATGTTGGGAAAAGTCACAGGGGGACGACACCTCCAAACTGTGGTAATGCCGGGGTCGTCTAACTTCCTCAAGAAATGGAATAAAGTAGCCGGCCGGCGTTGGCGTGGGGCCAACGGATTCTCCGTCTTTCACCCTCTAAGGCACGAATGCGTGAAGCAAGTGCAAGACTCGGACTAGTTGCGGCCCTGTTGAGTGTGCTGGCGCCCGCATTGCGATCGCGGCTGCCCGGGAATCAGAGATTGTCGTCCTCTATGCCGTCTATGCCGTGACCGCTCACAATAGGCGGGCTCACCCCGGAGGCGCCGTGTTATGTTACGGCGCCTGGCGGTGGCTACGCGCGTTCCTGCTCAAGAGTTTTGCTCGCGTCGGTGAGGTCTTCGCTCCGATGGAAAACGAACTGGGCACCCGTACTCGCTAACTTTCCATCCCTGGTCGGCGCGGCAATGCGCATTCCACTCGGTCGAGCTGCGACCCACAAATCCGAGCGTGGCACCCAGGCTCGCGACGGGTAATTACGGGTGCAGACCCTGGCCGGCTTCCTCAAACCGCTATCTGACAGCAATCAGCAGATTACCAACTTTGTCCATCCAAAACCGCGCGCCCGGCGGCACCACAGTAGTGGCGCTATATTCGGCAACCACCGCTGGACCAGCATATTTCTTCCCCGGCGGCAGTTCATTGCGGTCGTAGACGGCGGTGGTGAGCTTCTTTCCACCAAACACGATCTTGGTGGTTTCCTTTAGAGCCTTTGCATGTGAGGACGCGGGCGCGGCAGCGAGTTTCGCTTGAGGGGACTTCATGGTGGCACGCAATCGCAGTGTGACCAACTCCACTTCTCGTCCCGGGTGGCTGTAGCCATAGCGACGGGCGTGGTGGCGATGAAATGCATCGAGCACCCCGCGGGTGAACGGCACGTTCAACTCGTAGCCTTGGCCTCGGTAGCGAGCGTCGATGGTGCACTCGTATCGGACAACACCTCTCCAGTGCTCTTCCGCAAATTTGCTCTCTGCAGCTCGACGCAATTTCGAAAACTCCTTCTCCAATTGAGGCCAGGGCAACTGTTCGGACACGCGCCAGAGCACGGTGCGCGAGTAATCTTTGACGACGTCGCTGACCAGAATGCCGAAGGCCGAGAGCGCGCCAGGAAGGGCGGGCACGATCACCCGTGGAATACTGAGTACATCGGCAAGTTCGCAGGCGTGAAGGCCACCGGCTCCACCGAAGGCAACTAGCGCGAACTCACGCGGATCGTATCCACGCTCGATTGAGACCACGCGGATTGCCTTCTCCATTGCGGCATTGATGACGCGAATGACTCCGGCCGCGAACTCTTCCAGGGAGAACTGGGAGCCGCGTTCCTTAAGCCAGGCAATGACGATTTTCCGCGTGCGTTCGAGATCGAGCGTAAACTCTCCACCCAGGAATCGGTGCGGCTGAAGGCGTCCGAGCAGGAGGTTCGCGTCGGTCACGGTTGGCTCGGCGCCGCGGCCGTAGCAGATAGGACCAGGGTCGGCACCAGCGGACTCCGGACCAACCCGCAGCGCGCCCGCGGCGTCGAAGCGCGCGATTGAGCCGCCGCCCGCCCCCACGGTGTGGATGTCGAGCATGGGCACGCCCACGGGAAGCCCGGCAACCTCCCCCTGGCCTCCTGCTCTCGCCTCGCGATCCACAAGGGAAACATCGGTGGACGTTCCGCCCATATCGAATGAGATAATCCGTTCGTACCCGCTTTGTCTCGCGGTCGTGGCAGCTCCGACCACACCGCCGGCGGGGCCGGATAAAACCGTGCGAACCGGTTCTCCTGCCGCCGAGCTTACGGCGGTGATGCCGCCGCTCGATTGCATGACGAAGACGCCTGTGCGCGAGTTCTTGTGTCCCGAACTCCATGCTTGCTGTGCGCGGCTTTCGAGATTCTCCAGATAGCGTTGCATGATGGGTTGCAAGTACGCATTCACAACCACCGTGCTGGTGCGCTCATATTCGCGAAATTCGGAAAGAATCACATGTGAGACTGAGAGCGGCACGCCCAAGCTTTCCATGGTAGCGGCGACGGCTTTTTCATTTTGCGCATTGGCAAAAGAAAAGACCAGGGAGACGGCGATTGCCTCTGGACGCGCTGTCCAGACGCGGTTCGCCAGGTTCTTCAATTCAGGCACGGAAAGCTCTTGCAGAATCTTGCCCTCACAATCGGTTCGTTCCTCAACCCCAAAACGCATTTCGGCAGAAACCAGAGGCTCGACGCGATCAAAGAAGAAGTCATAGAGTTTGGGCCGGGCCTGGCGGCCGATCTCAATCACATCTTCGAACCCCTTGGTGGTCAGCAGGGCGACGCGCGCGCCTTTACGTTGAAGCAGAGTGTTGGTGCCAACCGTTGTGCCATGCAGCAGGACCAGCGAGCCGGGAATGCCAATTTTCTTGAGCGCTTCCAGAATTGCCTGCGAAGGGTCGGCTGGCGTCGAGAACACTTTCAGCAGGCGCACCCGGCCACGCTCGGTCCAAACACAATCGGTGAAGGTACCGCCGGTGTCGATCGCGATGCGAACCGCCTGTCTGTTCTGGATCTGGTGCTCCATTGGCTGTGAAAGCGGAAAGCTAGGGTATCACTTGCTTGAAAATTCCGGGAGAAGAGCGGCGGTGTGGAGGCACCGGTCAGAGACCCGGGCCCACACGGGACCTAGGTTTTGCTCGAGAATGCCAGCGCTATGAGCGTCTTCTGTTCGACCTCGTGGGCTTTGGCCGAACCGGTAGCCGGGCTGGCGCTGGCGGAGCGTTTCACGGAGAGCACCGGCCGCTCCCCTGCGACTCGCCGCAGACGGGGCAGCATATAGGAAAGCGCTCCCATGTTGGCCGGCTCTTCTTGCACCCAGACAATGTCGCGGGCAGCAGCTTGTCTTTCCAGTTCTGCCGCCAGCTCTGCTTCGGGGAAAGGATAGAGCTGCTCGATAAACACAATCGCAGTCGAATCCTCCTTCCGTTTCTTACGGTCCGTGCGGAGTTCGTGGCCTATTTTGCCGCTGCAGAGCAAGATCCGCCGAGCGTTCTTGACCTCATCATCGGGCATGACGTTCAAGAAGCGCTCGCGGGTGAAGTCCTTAATCGGCGAAGAGGCATCCGGATGGCGCAACATGCTCTTGGGAGTGAAGACGACCAGCGGCTTTCGCCACCGTCGCAATGCCTGGCGCCGCAACAGGTGAAAATACTGTGCGGCGGTCGAAGGCTGGCAGACTTGGAAATTGTCGCGGGCCGCCAGTTGCAGGAAGCGCTCGATACGGGCGCTGGAGTGTTCCGGTCCCTGGCCTTCGTAGCCGTGAGGAAGCAGCAGTACAAGCCCGGAAAGCAGGCCCCATTTGTCTTCCCCGGCACTGACAAACTGATCGATGATGGCCTGAGCGACGTTGGCGAAGTCGCCAAACTGCGCCTCCCAAAGCACCAGCGCCTCGGGATAATCGCGGCTGTAGCCGTATTCAAAACCGAGCACACCAGCTTCGGAAAGCGTGGAGTTGTAAATCTGGCAGCGTGCCTGGTTGGGAGCAACATGCTCCAAAGGCACATACTCCTCCTCGTTCTCGACATCCACCAGCACAGAGTGACGCTGGTTAAAAGTACCGCGCAGGCTATCCTGGCCACTGAAACGAATGGGAATGCCTTCCTTGGCAAGCGTGGCAAAGGCCAGGGCTTCCGCCATGCCGTAGTCGACAGGATGCTTTCCCGTGCCCATTCCGGCGCGTTGTTCGAGCAACTTCTTCACCTTGGGATGAATGTGGAAGCCGGCCGGATAATTCGTCAAAGGCTCTGTGACGGCGCGGAGTTCCTCAAGCGGAACCCCGGTCTGGACGTCATATTCCGGCTTATGGCGACCGCCTTTGTAGTGATCCCAGTAACTGGGTAGTTGGCGAAGCGAGGGCTTTTTCGTGAGCGTGCCAGCTGTTTTCTGGGCGGCTTCAAACTCCGCGCGTACGTTTCCCACTCGCGCTTCTGTGTCGTGTGCCTGCATGTCTTCGCCGTAAATCTGCCAGAGCGGCGGGTGTTCCTTGATGGCTTTATACAATAACGGCTGAGTTATGGTGGGGTCGTCTACCTCGCTGTGCCCGTGGCGGCGATAGCCAATGAGATCGATGACAACATCGTTTCCAAACGTGTAGCGATACTCCAGTGCAATACGCGCCACGCGTACCACCGCGTCCACATCCTCACCGTTAACATGAAAAATGGGAACGGCCTGCCGCTTCGCGATATCAGAAGCGAAGCGCGCCGAGTGCAGTTCGGTGGGAACGGTGGTGAAGCCGATCAGGTTGTTGACGATGACATGAATGGTGCCAGCGACGGTATAGCCCTTCAAGTCGGCGTAATTCAGAGTCTCCGCCCAAACGCCCTGGCCGGCAAAAGCGCCATCGCCGTGTACCAGCAGAGGCAGGAATTTTCTCTGGCCACCGTCTCCCCAGCGATCCTGTTTGGCGCGAGTGCGGCCCACAGTAACCGGATCTACCGCCTCCAGGTGGCTGGGATTGGATACGAGGTGGATGCGGATCTTGGCGCCAGTGCGCGTGACGTATTCCCCAGTTGCTCCCATGTGGTACTTAACATCGCCGCTCCCAAGGACGCTGCGCGGGTCAACATCTTCAAAACCCGCAAAGACTTCCTCCGGCGCACGCCGAGCGACATGCACTATCACGTTGAGCCGGCCACGGTGGCTCATGCCCATAACCAGCTCCGCGGCTCCGCGTTGGCCTGCCTGTTCCAGTACTTCGTCGACCAGGGGCAGCAGGGCAGTCACTCCTTCCAGAGAGAAGCGCTTGGTCCCCAGATAACGCTGCTGCAAAACCTGTTCGAACAGATCGGCGCGAATCAGCAGATCGAGCACATGTTTCTGATCAACGGCTCTGGGTTCGCTTTCCATGCGCTCTTGAATCCAGCGCCGGCGTTCGACGTCGGCGATGTGCATGAAATCAGCGCCAATCGTGCTGCAATAATAGCTTCGGGCCTGGCGAGCAATTTCGCCGGAGAGTTGCAGTTCCGGGTGAGACTGCGGCTGCAGAAACCCGAGCGGATCCAGGTCGGCTTCGAGATATCCCCACCTCCGGAAGGCGTCCAATATGCGTTCTCGATCTTGCGACGAAGGTTCCAGCACCCCTGCAGTCGCCGCGACTTTGCTAGTTCGTGTGGCCATAAAAGCGTCTACTAGGATAAAGGATGAGAACCAATCTGTCCCGGATGCAAGGTGGGCGTAATCAGGGCAGGATCAAACAGGACGGAAGCAGCATGATAGACAAGTATGAATCGCGCCGAATTAGACGCGAGACTCGTGAAATCCTGTTGAATGTCTGGGATCTCATCGGCCGGTCGCCAATATAACTGAATGCTTCGATGAGTATGACTGGGCGACGTTTATCGTCTGCTGACGAATGGTTCCAGCGATGAGCATATATAGGACTATCCTTGGAAGAGAACGAGACCACATGGGCCTATGCCAAGGAAACCGACCGTTGCTGCGCTTCGGCGCACTTCCCTAGGCAAAATTGACAACCTTAATCAGACCTGACTCGATCAACCTCTCACGAATTCCCCCAGCGCCATAAGAAAACGGTCCACTTCCTCCGCGGTGTTGTAATGCACCAGGCCGATCCGCAAGAAGCCACCGCTCTTCTCCACGTCCAACCGCTCGGTGAGATTCAAGGCGTAATAATTGCCATCCCAGGTGAAGAAGCCGCGCTCGCCCAACCTCGTAGCTAATTCAAGCGGAGTGTGTCCTTCGATGCGAACGGCAACCGTTGGAGCGCGCTGTGCAAACAGCTTTGGATCGGAGATGCTGTAGAGCTTCAGCCCGGGAATTTGCAGCAGTCCGCGGACCATGCGCTCGGTGAGCGATCGTTCATAAGGCTGGATGGCTTGGTAGGCTGCCCGCAATGCGGCTCGGCGACCGGTGACGGGAGGTTTTGCCCGGCGTCCTAAATCTGCCAGATACTCGACACAAGCGGTAATTCCGGCAATGCACTCGTGGTTGAGCGTGCCCCACTCCCAGCGATTGGGGATGGAGTCGGTATTGGCGCGCACCTTGTAAGGATAAAGTCTCTTCAGGTGCTCGCGTTTCCCGTAAAGCACACCCATGTGCGGGCCGAAGAACTTATAGGTCGAGCACACCAGGAAATCGCAATCGAGTTCACGCACATCCATCGGACCGTGCGGCGCATAGTGCACTGCGTCGATGAAGGCCATCGCACCTGCCTCGTGCGCCAGCCTCACCATCTCTCTTACGTTGTTGATGGTGCCGACGGCATTCGAGGCATATCCTGCGGCGACCAGACGGGTATGGCCGGTGATCTTGCGCGCCATGTCGGCCATATCCAGCGTGCAGTCCGCCTCGTTGATCTCGACGAACCGGAGATTTGCCCCGCGCTCCTCCAGAGCGCGCCACGGCGAGATATTGGCATCGTGATCCAAATGAGTGACGACAATTTCATGGTCGGGCCCGAGTTGACGTCCAATCGCGCGACTCAGTGCAAAAGTTAACGTCGTCATGTTGGGTCCGAAAACGATCTCATCAGCGTCGCACCCAAGGAAGTCAGCCATCGCCGCGCGGGCTTCGGCAATCATTGCGTCGGTGCCGCGGCTGGTCGCGTATGCGCCCCCGGTGTTGGCATTCGACTGTTTCAAGTAATTGCTGATTGCGTCAATGACCCGCTGCGGAACCTGCGTGCCGCCCGGGCCATCGAAGAAAACCGCGGGATGACCGTTAACGGTTTGCGAGAGTGAAGGGAACTGCGCCCTAACCCATGCGATGTCGAAAGTAGTGGTGACGTCCTGCTCTGCGCTTAACATGAGGTCCCTATTTGCTCACAGCTCTTATGAAGTCGGCGAGCATTCCGTATGCGGTGGCCTCCAGCCCGGGATTGTCCTCGGTAATGGCCAAGCCGGGAAACGTATCGGTTTCAAAATACACTACCGAAGAACTGCCAGTCACATGGGCGAGGGGATCGCTAAGCGGAACTTGCTCGGGACGCACGCTCGCCTGAATGGCGTTGCCCGACGAAGCAGCCCGGCAAACCAACTTGTAAGGAGTTCCCGCTCGTCTAGCCGCTCGCACTGTCTCGCCACTTAGCCCACGGATTCCCTCGCGTTGAATTTGATCTAGCTTCAGGGGCATGCGCATGACCACGCACACGAGCGCCGCCACTTTTACCGCCCCATCCCAGCCGTCGATGTCGTCGCTCGGATCGGTTTCCGCAACGCCCACATCTTGCGCCTTTTTCAACGACTCCTCAAAGCTGAGTCCCTCCTCCATGCCCGTCAAAATCAGATTGGTAGTCGAGTTCAGGATGCCGCGAAAGCCGCGCACATGCACGGTCGGGAGGCTATCGCGAAAAAGCGAAAAAATTGGAACGCCGTCCATGACAGTGGATTCGAATAAGAACCGCCGCCCCTTGGCGGCTGCGAGTCGGGTTAGTTCCTCGTAGGCATAGACCAAGGGGCCCTTGTTTGCTGTGATGGCATGAACTTCAGAGTCGAGTGCGGTGCGAAGATGATCGATGGCGGGCTGTCCGGTATGCGCATTCAGCGAGGTTGCCTCGAACAGGACGTCAGCGTGCGCCTGGTGGAGCCAGTCGCGGACGTTGCCATACGGGGGCGAGACGTGCGGCAGCAGATCCCAGCGTGGGGCGCTGTTTCCGGCCAACAGCAGAGCGTCGAGCCCGTCGCGAGAGGCAATCCACCCCAGTCGGCGGGTTGCTACCCCTGTAATCCGCCAGGCGATCCCGTGCTTGTCCCTCAGCTCTAGCTCCCGGTCCTGCAGCAACCGGACCAGGGTACGATTTACGTTTCCGAATCCAAGCAGACAGAGGTTGTGGACACGAGGGTGTCTCTTCCCGGGCATGGGACAAAAAATCCCTCCCTGCTTTTGGCAAAGAGATGCTCAAGGCCCGCAGTTGCGGGCAAGAATGAGGCACGGGCCCTGATTTAAGAAACAGACATGATATAGGCGAGCTCGCTCAGCTGGCAACTATCCCATAGTAGTCGTATGCTCGGTGCGTATCTTGTAAATGACGCGCACTTCGCCGGGCTGCCGGTGAGGATATTTATCGAGTCCAAGATATTTCTTGGCCAACTTGTCAATGTGGGCGTCTGCGCCCTGCTCAGTAATCTCCACAACCTTGCCACGAATTTCCAGATAACGGTAAGGATTCTCCGGATCGATGATGGCCATCGCCACGCGCGGATCGCGTCGCAGGTTCCGATCCTTTTGGCGGCCCTTAGCGGAATTGAACAGCACGTAATCGCCGTCAATGTCACACCACACGGGGGTTACTTGCAGCGATCCGTCGGGCATCAAGGTAGCCAGGCTGGCGAAGGCCCGCTTGTTGAACAGGTCACGATACTTGTGAGGGATCACTTCCGGCATGCAGTCTCCTCCTTACATGGGTTGCCGAAAAATGTGAAGGTAGATTATAGCTGTCCGCAGCACCGAAGTGTGTTCTGGCCATAATCGGCAGTTCTTTTGCTTGCCGTGCCGGAGCATTACAATCTTGTGCTTCAGCAAATCCTTATGCTCGCTTTACCTCCTGCAAGGTATAGAACGCGGCTTGTGCTGGCTTCCCTGTGCCTGCTTCTCCTGCTCACACCTTGCCCGGCGCCAGCTTTCCAAAAGCCGGGACCCAAGGCTCCACCCACCATTGTGTTCATGACCGACTTTGGCAACGGGGATGACTCTGTCGCCATCTGCAAGGGCGTGATGTATGGCATTGAGCCCAACCTTCGCATCGTGGACCTCACGCATCAGGTTATGCCTTTTTCGATTCTGGATGGCGCACGCTTTCTTTATGGCGCCACCCCATACTACCCGGCCGGAACAATTTTTGTGGTGGTGATTGATCCGGGCGTGGGCACTGCTCGTAAGGCGGTGGTAGTCAAATCGAAGCGAGGACAGTACTTCGTCCTTCCCGATAATGGGCTCATTACACTGGTGGAGGAGCGCGACGGAATCGAAGGGGCCCGCGAAATTACGAACCGCTCCTGGATGATTGGCAGCGCGCCGTCGTCAACGTTCCACGGCCGCGACATTTTTTCTCCCGTGGGGGCGCACCTGGCGCGCGGCGAGCCTTGGAGCCAGGTCGGGCCCGAGCTCAAGCAGTTGGTCCGACTTGAAACCAAGGCGCCCAAGATCGACGAGCGAGGCATCACCGGCGAGGTGATTGCCACCGATGGAGCTTTCGGCAACCTTGTCACCAACATCGAAGCCCATGATTTCTCGCAACTGCACTACGAGTATGGGCAGCAGGTACGTGTCATGCTTGGTAGCGCCCCGATGACGATTCCATTTGCGAAGACTTTTGCCGACGTGCCTCCGAATAAGCCGCTGCTGTACATCGATTCGCGTGGGCGCGTAGCGCTGGCTGTGAATCAAGGGAATTTCGCCGCTGCTTACGGCATTAAGCCGCCAATTCCGATTCTTATTGCCAGCAAGAAGAAGTGAAGAAGTGAAGTGAAGCTTACGTCATAGTCGATTCCAGATCGCACGCGATCCTGGGCAGCACAGCCTTAACTAGTGCCATGAAGGCGCCCTTCACGCGCTCGCCGGTTTCCAGCACTTCTTTGTGAGTGAGGATCTGGTCGAGAATCCCGGCCGCCATGTTGGTGACGCAGGAAATCGCCAGTACCCTCAGTCCCATGTGCCGCGCAGCAATCACTTCGGAGATAGTCGACATTCCTACCAGATCGGCGCCAATCGTTCGCAAATACCGAATTTCCGCGGGCGTTTCGAAGCTTGGGCCGGTCATCGCCGCATAGACGCCCTGGTAGACCGTCAGCCCGAGCTTGCGCGCTTCTTCGAGCGCGAACTCGCGGTAAGGTTTCCAGTAGGCCTGCGTCAGGTCGGGATAGCGCGTCCCGAAACGATCATCGTTTTGCCCAATCAGAGGATTTTGACCCTGCAGGTTGATGTGATCGCTGATTACCACCAGCGCGCCCTGTTGGTAATCTAGATTGATCCCACCGGCAGCGTTGGTCAGGACCACCGCGCGAATACCCATGCGGGCGAACACGCGGATGGGAAAGGCGACCTCTCTGGACGAATAACCCTCGTAGAAGTGCACTCGCCCCTGCATGGCCGCGACTGCAACCGAGCCGACCTTTCCGATAACCATTTGCCCGGCGTGTCCGATGGCAGTGGGATGGGGAAAGCTCGGAATCTGGGCATACGGGATGCGGAATGCCTCGCTGAGTTCATCGGCTAGTCCGCCCAGCCCTGAGCCCAACACCATTGCGATCTTAGGGCGAAGCTTGGCTTTTGAGAGCAGAAACTGTGCTGCCGAATTCGCTTGCGTGTAGTCGTCAGACATGGCCATTAGCTTTTAGCCTCTAGCGTTTGGCTCTCAGCTGGCGAGCAGAATAAAGATCAACAGCTAAAAGCTAAAAGCGGAAGGCTAGAAGCTGCTCAGAACTTGCTCTCAAATTTGGCGAACTCCGCCTCTAGAGCCCACTGAGTTCGTGCGCGTTCGCTGCTGTCCAGAAACTTCTGGCATGCGTTCGAAAGCTTCCTCCGGCCCGGCTCATCGCCTGCACACGCCTCGACCCGGCCGAATTCCCGCGTCTCTTCCCACAGGCTGGACCCCGGCAAGAAGCTGTGCTCCAGACTTTGCCGCGCCAGCCGTTTCAGGTCGTCGTAATTGAGATCATAGCTTTGGACAGCCCGGAGGTATTCATTCGTCATGTCGGAGCGGGACACGCCTTCATCGTCAGTAGCCAGGGCCAGCGGCACACCATATTGCCGATAGGCCGGGAAGGGATGATCCTCGCCGCGTACACCGAGGATTACGTCGTTGCTGGTTAAGCAGATCTCCACCAGGATTCCGCGCTGCGCCATTTCCCGCAGCAACTGCAGAGCCTCTTTCTCCTGCATGACGGAAGCTCCGTGCCCGATGCGCTCGGCATGACCGTGCTCAATCGATTCGCGAATATGGAACCTGAGCCCTTCCGGCGGCACCAGTCCCAGAGCCAACTCGCCCGCATGGAGGCTGATGTGCACCTTGGGATACATCTCGTGCAGGTAGTCCAGCATGTGCATGTGCAGGTCGAAGTCGTGCATGGGAATGTACCAGTCTTCCGGCATGACTAAGTTCAGACCCTCCACCCGCGAGTCGGCTTGCGCCAGTTCGAATCCGGTCAGCATTTGAGCAAATACTGACTCGCGCGGCAGCCCGCGCAGAACTTGGTAGAGAAACCGCAGGGTCACCCCACAGCCGGGGTCCGCACCCTGCGTTCCACATTTCAGAATGGAATGCATTTTGGCCTCGTCCTCATCCAGCTTTTTGCGGCTGGAAGCAACGACGTCTTTCAGGCCGCCGGCCAGTAGTTTGTCGCGCAGGGCAGGAAGGTTCTCGACCCAGCCAACCTGTGCCCCCAACTGAGCAGATTGCATCTGGTCAGCCGTGTGCATCATTTCTAGGTACAGCAAGTGGTCAGCGGCAGCACGCCTGGAGGCTTCCGCCAGCATCTCGCCGGTGTGCAGCCGGGCGGCCAGGTCGAACTTATCGAACGTTCCGAAAAAGTGATCGTGGCCCGATTCCGCGCCGGGAATCCAATTGCGCATCGACCAGGCATCTACAATCTGGTTGTAAAGCACATGATCCTTGTAAGCGCAGGCGATTGCCGGCTTGTTTACGTACTTGTCGCAGGGATCACAGGGAGGGGCGATCAGAACTGAGGTGGTATGGTCCACGCACAGTCCGCTCTCGGCGGCATAATCAATAAAGGACTCCGCATAGATCGCGCCCGAGAGGTGATTGTGCAGGTCTCCGCCCTTGGGCATCGCCCTGAGAAACGCCAGCAGCAGAGGCGGTTGCCGCCGGATGGATTCCAGATATCGGCTGGCACGCTGCTCGCCGCTAGCCTGAACTTGTGCCGTTGCGCCAGCAGTCGAAAGCGCCATGATTGCCGTGGCAAGAAGAGACAGGGCTAATGCACCCACAAGGCGAACCACCAGCATCCTCCTTGAGCTGAACGCGCATTTTACCTGCTTCAGGAGAAAATCGTGCGCTAAAGGCCCATGTCATTCGCGAAGGCAAAGGCGGCGAGCCGCGTCTCTACCTGGATGCGCGGGTCACGTTCAGCGCGATTTCTGCTGAGATTTTCACACTGAGAGAATCAGGGCAGCCTGGCCCTTTGGGACTGTGCCGTGTCGGGAATCTCTCCAAAATCCGCTACCAGTAGGGTTTTCAGGATTCGACTCCTTACAATTGCACCAAGTCTGGTCATAAAACCTTGTGGATGAGCTGCACTTCGCTGATTGCAAAGCAGATAGAGGTGCGCCTTTTCCGTTGACTTGACTGTAAAAACAGGAAGAGTAAAAAAACCCCTTCTTTGACAGCTTCTGAAGTTTTCCTGGTTGGTGCAGCGTCCGGGGCTCGAGCGAAGTCGCCCTTTCAAAGCCGCGAGGGGAGGAGGGAGGGCGAGCGAGGGGTCTAAAAGCAAAGCGCTGGTCGAGGAGAACCGGAAGAAACGTTGAAGACAATATAGAGTCCCGAAGCGTTGAGCAGTTTATCCAGTTGGCGGTAAGCCCGGAGCCCAAGTACAGATCGCGCTGACGCAACCGCAAGGAAGCGGCAGCAGCAGGTTTGGCAAGGGTCTAGAAGCGAGCTACTGGCTGAGACGAACAGGTTCAACATTACTTCGGGACGCTTAAGTCTTTGGTCGTTGATCTTTGCTGGTTGATCCTCGGTCTCTGACAAGGACATCTGGGCCGCAGTGCCAACGACCGAAGACCGACGACTGCTTTTAGGGAACACTCACCACCAACGGCTGTGGCGTTTGCAGCCGGTCGCGATAGATCCTGTTCTTCTCCTCGACCTCCGCAATCGCATCGGCATGGACCAGGTAGATTCCACGCGGCAAGCTGGAGCCGAATGGGATCTCCACCTTCTCGGACTCAGGGTTCAGTGTGAAACGCTGGTAGCCGAGGGCAAAGGCCTTTCCAATTTCGTTTACGGCCAGGATGACCACGGTCTGATCAAAAAGCTCGTCCCTGGTATTGTTGGCGACCTTGACCGCGCCGAAAATTTGGTCGCCATCGACTTGCGGATACGCGGACCACTCCAGAGAAAGGGCTGTCGCTGCGGGCAGGGACAGTTCCCGGGCCACGCTCTGTGGCGGCTCGGCCGAATCCGTCACTGTTACCGTGAAATGGAAATCGCCAACCTCGGCCGGAATGCCGGTTATCAGACCCGATTCCGAGTCCAATCGCAGACCACGGGGAAATGCGCCGACAGTAATGCTCCAGTGCAGAGGGGGTACTCCGCCAGTAGCTTGCAGCGCCACCCGGTACTTCTGACGCGGCACCGCCTGCGGCAGGCTCTCAGTCGTAATCACCAGCGGGGCCCGCGCGGGTGCAGTCTGCTGTGGCCAGGCAGAGCAGGCAAACAACGCGGTCACCGCGATCCGGATATTGCGATTCAGTTGTGCAGTAATCCTCATTGACAAACGCCGGGCAGAAACGGCTCTAACGCGCCTGTTCTGGTCGAAGACCCGCGCCCACGCTGGTTTATGGTTTTCCCCCGCCGGTAGGATGCAAAAACTCGTCCACTGTCTTGATGAATAAATTCGGCTGATCCACAAAAGTCATATGCCCGCTGTTAGGCATGATGGCCAGCCTCGATCCTGCGATCTTGTCACGCATTGCCTCCGATAGTGATGGATCGCACTCGTCATGGTCACCCACAACGATCAGAGTTGGTACTTTGAGTGACCCCAAGCGGCCAGTGTACTCCACCGACCTCAGGTTTCCATCAATGATGAATTCGCCGTGTTCGCCCCACATCTGGCGATAGAGGGACCAAGAGATGTTCCCATTCGCGATCGGGTCGTAGTTGGGGTCGGGCCGATTGTGGTAGACATAGGGAAAATATCCCTCGCCCCAGGAAGCGACCATGTACTCCGCCGTATAGCGGTTCTGCTCGTAAACCTTGCCATGGCCGAAGAGGCCCGCCGCTTCCAACCTGTCGATGCGGTCCCGCAGCTCGGGTGACATGTTCGCTTTCATCTTCACGAATACCTTGTTCATCGCTTCCGTGCTCGACCATGTGCTGCCCAGGATCAGATGGGTCAGGTTCTGCTGATACTTGAGTGCGTAAGCCTGGGCCAGGGCCCCACCATAAGAATGTCCCAGCAGGTTGATCTTGCCAAGGCCGAGCGCCTGTCGCACTGCCTCTACATCCTCGACCATGTTTTCGATGGTGTAGCCGGCGGGATCCTCCACTTTCTGAGAACGCCCTGAGCCCCGCTCATCGATGAAGACCAGCCGATTGTGCCGGGCGAGCGGCAAAAGGTACGGCAGAAAGTAATCATGCGAAGCCCCAGGACCGCCGTGCAGGATAACAAGCGGGTCGCCCTTGCCCAAGGTCTTGTAATAGATCATCAGACCGTTCGCATCGACGAACCCTTCTTGTTGAATGTACACGTTTAGGGCTTCCCTGGCCGGCTTCTCGACCGGGGCCGGCTTCGATACTGACTTGGATCGTCTGACAGATGTTGCCGTCTGGGCGGTGCTCAAACTGATTGCCAGGCTGATCGCACCTACGAGGAAACACGCGCGTGCATTTCTCATGGCGGCATCCTACGCCCGCCTGTTTAGCGCGAGCAACAGCGGAGCGCTATTGGCCGGCGGGTCTGCGTAAGCGCATTCGAGGCTTGAGGGTCGACCGGGTCTACAGGGGTGCCCTCGACGCGTGCTCCGCCCACAAGGTAAGCTAAATAGTTTTGATTGAGAAGGCGGCACCATGCGTGACGCGGTCAAACGGCTCTGGCCGGAGATCGACTGGATAAAAGATGCGCCCCTGCGTGAACAGGTGACGCAAGCCTGGATCAGAGCCCTCGAACGCAGTCCACTGAAGGCAGACGACCTCGACCGGATTCCCTTCACCCTGCTGATTCCAAATTGCCCGGTCACGTTTATGGAGCACAAGCGCTGCGTGGTGCACATCGCTCGGGAGAGCGCCAAGGCCATGCAAGACTTCATGGGCCGGTCTCTCTCGATTGACATGGATACAGTGATCGCCGGCGCCATTCTGGCGGATGTCGGCAAGTTGCTGGAATACGAACTGGGTCCTGACGGCCAGAGCCGTCAAAGCGAGCGTGGCGAGGCACTGCGGCATCCTTTTACCGGGGTGGCGCTGGCGTTGGAGTGTGGCGTGCCCCATGCTGTTTGCCACATCATCGCGGCGCACGCCGCTGAAGGCGACCTTGTGAAGCGCACGACTGAGGCCTACATCGTGCACCACGCCGACTTCATGGCCTATTTGCCATTCAAGAATCCCAAGAACATGAAGGTGAAATAAGTGCGAAACACAAATCCACCGCGAAGACACCGAGGCAGGGAGAAAACACAAATTTCTTCTCCGTGTAGCGGTGTCTGGGTGGTGGATGTTGGGGTTGAGGCGGGGAATTGACTACCAAAGAAGCTGTCCTGACCAAAGAGACCGTTACCGCTAAGATGTCGCGCTGGGCCGCCAGCCTTCAATATACCCAGCTTTCCAAAGATGCGGTCTACCAAGCCAAGCGTTTGCTGCTGGACTCGGTCGGCTGCGCCCTGGGCGGCTACCAACAACACGACGTCAAGATTGCGCTGAGCGTCGTGGACGAGATTGCCGGACGTGGGCCCTCCACCGTCATCGGCGCTGGCAAGCGCATTGACCCCGTTTCCGCCTCCTTGGCCAACGCCCTGATGATCCGCTGCATGGATTACAACGACATTTACTGGAAGCAGGACCCATCGCATCCCTCTGATATTTTTCCGGCGGCCTTGGCCTGTGGCGAACGCGCCAAAAGCGATGGAAAAGAGTTGATCGTCAGTCTCGTCCTCGGCCATGAATTCGAGATGCGTTTCTGCGAGGCGGCTTTTCCGGGAATTCGCGAACGGGGCTGGCATCACGCCACGCTGACCGCGTTTGTCTCGCCGATTGTTGCCGGGCGAGCCCTGCACCTGAACGGGGAGCAGATGCAGCACGCCATCGGAATCGCGGCCAGTCGCCAGTGCACACTGGGAGCCGTCACGGCGGGCAAACTCACCATGATGAAGAATACCGTCGATCCCATGGCAACCCAAAGTGGCGTTTTCGCCGCTCTCCTCGCGGAAAAGGGATACACGGGTCCCGAGCACGTGGTGGACGGCAAAGAAGGACTGACACAGTGCTTCGGTCCGGAGTGGAAGCTGGATGTGCTGACGCAAGGCTTAGGCGACTCCTGGCGCATTACCCAGTGCGGAATGAAATTCTTTCCGACCGAAGCGCTGACCCATGCCCCGATTTCCGCAGTTCTGGATTTGGTGAAAGAAAATGACCTGCACCCCGATCAAGTAGAGAAGATCCAGATCCGTTCACTGGCCCGCGCCGCCGACATTCTTTCCGATCCCAGCAAATACGATCCTCATACCAAGGAAACCGCCGACCACTCCCTGCCTTATGTGATTGCAGCAGCCCTCGTCGACCGCCAGGTCACGCCCGCACAGTTCACCCTGCAGAAGATCATGGACCCGATTATCCGCGGCCAGTTGAACAAGGTCGAGGTGGTGGCTGACCCTGAAATCGAGAAGGTCTTCCCCGGGTTGCAACGGGTTGTGATAAACCTCATGACCACGAGCGGCCGTTCGTTCACAAAGCAACTGGATTATCCGAAAGGCGACCCGCGCAATCCGCTGACCGACCAGGAGGTTGAGGAAAAATTCAGTGCTCTTGGTGACGGGGTCTTGTCGAAAGCTCAACAGGAAAAATTGAAAGATGCCATCTGGAATCTGGAGAAGCTCAATTCGGTGAACCAACTGATGGCCCTGATGAAATCAGATACACGTAGGGACAGCCGTTTCCGGCTGTCCGGGCGAGCGAAGCTTGCCTGAAGTCGCGGCTATGGCCCAAACAGTTGTTGAAAAGATCGCCCAAGCCCATCTTGCCGAAGGCCCTAAGCGGCCGCTGAGGACTGGTGACTTTGTCTCCATTCGTCCCTTCCACGTCATGACTCACGACAACACCTCGGCCGTGATGAGCAAGTTCAAGGGAATTGGCGCGAAAAGAATTCATGACCCGAAACAGCTGGTTTTCGCTCTCGACCATGACATCCAGAACCGGGATGAAGCCAACCAGAAGAAATACCGCGCTATAGAGGCGTTCGCGAAAGAACATGGCGTAGATTTTTACCCCGCGGGTTCGGGCATCGGTCACCAGATCATGGTCGAGCGCGGCTACGTGGTGCCGGGATCCTTTGTCGTCGCCTCCGATTCTCATTCCAACATGTACGGTGCACTGGGCGCTGTGGGTACTCCCATTGTGCGCACCGACGCGGCCGCCGTGTGGGCGATGGGAGAATTCTGGTGGCAGATTCCGCGCAGCGTGCAGGTTTGGTTGGAAGGAGAGCTGCCTGCCGGTGCTACGGGTAAGGACGTCATCATCGCCCTTTGCGGTCTCTACAACCACGATGAAGTGCTAAACGCCGCGGTCGAGTTCAGCGGCCCCGGCGTCGCCAGCCTGTCCATGGACGCCCGCCTCTCTATCTCCAACATGACCACCGAGTGGGGGCCGCTGGTCGGCTGGTTCCCGGTAGATGCAATCACAATCAATTACCTGCGCGGTGTACATCAGCGGCTGAGGACGGATGGCATCGAACGGTTCGCAGAAAAGGACATTGAAAGGTGGGCCAACCATCCTCGGCTTACGGATGCCGGCGCAAGCTACGCAGCTCGCATCGTGCTCGACCTCAGCCAGGTTACTCCCCATGTCTCCGGCCCTGACACAGTTCAGGTTATGCAGTCGCTCGCCGACATGGAGAAGAAGAAAGTAGCGATTCAAAAAGCGTACCTGCTCTCGTGCGTGAATTCGCGGCTCGAGGATTTGGAAGCAGCGGCGAAAGTTTTGAAAGGCAAGAGGGTCGCTTCAGCTGTGAAGTTCTACCTCGGTGCGGCCAGCGCCTGGGTGCAGCAGGAAGCCGAAAAGCGCGGGATTTGGCAGACGCTGCTTGATGCAGGCGCCCACGCATTGCCGGCCGGCTGCGGACCGTGCATTGGCTTGGGTGTTGGCCTGCTGGAAAAGGGCGAGGTCGGCATTTCCGCCACGAATCGGAATTTCAAGGGCCGGATGGGTTCGCGCCATGCTCAATGCTATCTCGCCAGCCCGGAAGTGGTGGCAGCGTCGGCGGTTGCGGGCTACATCCGAGGTCCCTACGAATCCGCCGATCGCGCTCCGAAACGCGAATACCGGGAGTTCACCGAAAAGGTGCGTGCCGAGGCAGTCGAAATCCTGCCCGGCTTTCCGGAGGGCGTGAAGGGCCGCTTGATTTTCATGCCCCAGGACAACGTCAACACCGACGCCATCTACGGCAAGGACTACACCTACCGCGACGACATGACCCCGGAGATGATGGCCAAGATAGTCATGGAAAACTACGACCCGCAGTTTGCTGTGCGCACGCGAGCAGGCGATGTGATCGTCGGCGGCTTTAATTTCGGCACCGGTTCCAGCCGAGAGCAGGCGGTGACCTGTTTAAAGGCCAAAGGCGTCCGTCTGGTGATCGCCGCCAGCTTCTCACAGACATACCTGCGCAATGCGTATAACAATGGTTCTCTGTGCGTGGAAGTGCCAGAACTGGTGAAGCGCCTGCGCGAGCAGTTTGCGAAGGAGATCGCAGCAAAGGAGAAGACGATCATTTCCGGCGATGAAATCGCTATTGATTTCACTTCCGGCACGATTACCTGGCGTGCAGAGAAATTCAGTTTCCCGCCGCTCGGCACAGTGCCGCAATCGCTCGTAATTGCTGGAGGCGTCGAGAACCTGGTGGCCAAGCGCCTGGGCTTGGCGTGATGCTGGGTTGGCTTCAGATGTCGTCATCCATGCAGACGCGAGTCTGCGAAGGACCTGGCGTGCACGACCGACAAAGTTAGCCACTGCGCGCGAGATCCTTCGCCAAGCTCGCGCTTGGTTCAAGATGGCGACATACATTTACTGGGACTCAGACCCTTGTTATCCCGAGCGCAGCGAGGGATGTAGGTCTTGCTTTTTATAAGGTTGAGGAGAACCCGCTCTCATGCCTAAATACAAGGTGGTCACGATGCCCGGCGATGGGATCGGCAACCAGGTCCTGCCCGAGGCGTTGCGGCTCTTGAGAGCGGTTGGTTTTGACGCCGAATACATTCACGCCGACATAGGCTGGGACTGCTGGTGCAACGAGGGCGACGCACTGCCCGACCGCACCATCGAGTTGCTGGCCAAGCACAAGCTCGGACTCTTTGGTGCGATTACCTCAAAGCCCAAGAAGGAAGCCGATGCCGGATTACAGCCATCGCTGAAAGACAAAGGCTACGCATACTACAGTCCGATTGTAACGATGCGCCAGCGCTTCAATTTGGACACCTGCATTCGTCCCTGCCTTTCATTTCCCGGCAATCCGCTGAACTTCATTCGCAAGAAGCCCGATGGTGGCTTTGAAGAGCCATTCGTACGCGTGGTGGTGTTTCGCCAGAACACGGAAGGTCTTTATGCCGGAGTGGAATGGACCAACCCGCCCCACCCGGTGCGCAGCGCGATGGCAACTCATCCTAAGTTCAAACCGTTTTCCTCTACCCCCGGTCCCGATCTGGCGATTTCCGTTCGCGTCATCACCCGCAAGGCCGCCCACAACATCACCAAGGCTGCCTTCGAATGGGCGAAGAAGTACGGTTACAAATCAGTGACCATCTGCGAAAAGCCCAACGTTCTCCGTGAGACTTCGGGCATGATGGAAGAGGAAGCCAAGCTAGTTGCCAAGGAGTATCCGGGGATTGTGCTCTGGTCCACCAACATTGACGCGCAAACCATGTGGCTGACCAAGAATCCGGAAGATTACGGCGTCGTAGTTGCTTCAAACCTGTTCGGCGACGTGATCTCCGACGCCTTCGCCGGCCTGGTGGGCGGCCTCGGCTTCGCGGCTTCCGGCAATATTGGTGACGAGGTGGCGGTGTTCGAGCCGACGCACGGCTCTGCGCCCAAGTATGCCGAACTGGATCCGCCGATCGTGAACCCGATTGCCATGTTTCTGTCGGCCGTGATGATGCTGGAGCACGTAGGCGAGAGCGATAAAGTCAAACGAATCCGCCAGGCCATCGAAGTGGTGGTCAAGGAAGGTAAGGTGCGCACCTACGACATGATGCGCATCCCTGGCGGACCTAAGTCTATTAGCCAGGGCGCAGCCAGCACGATTCAGATGACGAACGCGGTGTTGGCGAAACTGAACTAGTTCAATGTTGTCGTCCTGAGCAACCGACCCGCGAGGCGGCTAAGACTGGAATGGCAAGGTCCAAAGCGCGTATCGATTCTATTTATTAGCACCGGGACGGAAGGTGAAAACCGATCAGCGCATGGATGCTTACACCGGGAGGGCGGAGAACCTCGACGGTCTCAAAGCCCTGCCGCAGAGATTGCCGGCGGTGCCGAATGCAGGGTTCGTAGAATTCGTAGAAAAGGAGCAGTGTGTGTTTCTGGCGCAGCTGAAGAAGAACGTGCAGATCCCGGCGTCTTGATCTCTCCAACTGTACTGAATACGAGGGCTTCGTGAATCACCCGCACCTGGAGGACTAGCGGGAGAACGGCGGGCTTCCTCCCTTGGAGATGTTTGGCCGTGGCCCTGCTTTGGCGTAGGAATTGAGGGACCGGCTGACGGCACTCGGGGGCCTGCGGCATTATCATTGTTGCTTTCAATGGTTCCACCGGCTCGTTTCGTTTTCATACCTTGAGGCATGATGAGCGATGCCTCGATAAGGATGTCGATACTTTTTGCTATGTCACGGCAGTTCGGGAAACCTAGACCATGAGTAAGGCAACCGAAGCCAAAGCGATGCGGGTGGGCGCAGCCGGGCACTGGGGCGAAAACATTCGCTCCGATACCCATGTCTGGATTGAGCCCCGTGAGCGCGGGCTAGTAGACATCGTGCTGGAATCACGCGTTAAGCCGTATTACGGCGAGGCCATACTCGCCCAGGCGCGGCAGGTCCTCAGTGCGCTTAGAGTTGAGCACGCCCAGGTGGTTATCCACGATGAAGGCGCATTGCCGTTTGTAGTCTCCGCCCGCATCGAAGCCGCGGCAAAGCGCGCGGGGTTCGGCGAAGGGCTGAAAGCGCTCCCCGAGAAGATTGTTATTGCCGAGGCCTCGCCCCGGGATCGGCTGCGCCGATCCCGCTTATATCTTCCAGGCGGCGAGCCCAAGTATTTCATCAACGCCGCTTTGCATGGCCCCGATGCAGTCATTCTCGACTTGGAAGATTCCGTTCACTCCGCCGAAAAGGATGCCGCACGCATTCTGGTTCGCAACGCGCTCCGCGCCGTGGATTTCGGCGCGTGCGAGCGCATGGTGCGGATCAACCAGCTTCCGCTTGGCTTGGACGATCTCGAAGAAGTCATCCCGGAATCGCCAGATTTGATCCTGATTCCCAAGGTTGAGCGTCCGGAACAGGTCATCGAGGTCACGCAGCGCATCCGGCAGATCAGGACCAAGCATGGAGTCGATCGTGAGATCTGGCTCATCCCGATCCTCGAATCGGCCCTCGGCATTGAAAACGCCTTCAAGATCGCGAGCGCCAGCTCGCAAGTGGTGGCCCTGACGATCGGGCTGGAAGACTACACCGCCGATCTGGGAGCGCCAAAGACCGCGCTCGGTGCAGAGTCTCTTTTTGCCCGCCAGCGTCTCGTAAATGCGGCACGGGCGGCGGGCGTCCAGGTGAATGACTCGGTCTATAGCGATGTTGGCGACATGGAAGGGTTGCGGGTTTGGGGGCTGAATTCCAAGGCCATGGGTTTTGAAGGCATGGGATGTGTACACCCCCTGCAAATTCCGGTGATCCACGAGGCGTTTGCACCTACGAAGGCGGAGATTGAGAGGGCGCTGAAAATTGTTGCTGCCTTCAACGAGGCCCAACAAAAGGGTCTGGCGGTGGTCAGTTTGGGATCGAAAATGATCGATCCGCCCGTAGTGCAGCGCGCTCTAAAGCTGATATCTCGCGCACAGTCGATGGGTCTGGTAGCAGGAAGTCTGGTGGCAGGAAACACCTAGACAGCCGCCTCCGCTGTCCGGCCGAGCGAAGCTCGGCAGCTGAACTGAGGAACTGAGAATGATCCCGAAGGTCGAACTAGCCTTGAACGCCGCCGGACGCATGGTTCCGGCGATGGTCAACGGACGCCCCCAGATCCCGTACATCGGAGTGGGCAAATATCAGCCGCGCGCACGCAAGGCTGCGTCGCCGGTGCGCACGGCCGCCAGCTATCCGGAGAACGGCGATAAGCGCATCGCGGACCTTGAAACCGCCCTACGCAAATGTGGTCTCCGCGACGGCATGGTGATCTCCAGCCACCATCATCTTCGCGATGGCGATAGCGTTGCGCTGATGGCCCTACAAACTGCAGCACGGATGGGCGTGAAAGACCTGATGTGGTTCCCCAGCGCCTCCTTCCCTTCGCAAAAAGACGCCATCAGCCTAATGGAATCAGGAACAATCCATCACATTGAAGGCAGCATGAACGGCCCTCTCGGCGATTACTGCACTCAGGGAAAAATGCGCGGCATGGGCGTGCTCCGTTCGCATGGAGGCCGCTGGCAGGCCATTCAGGATGGTGAAGTTCACATTGACGTCGCAGTGGTCGCAGCACCGACCGCCGATTCCTTCGGCAACGCCGATGGGACGCATGGCAAATCGGCTTGTGGCTTGCTAGGATTTGCATTGGCCGATTCCATCTACGCCGATCAGGTCATTGTTGTGACTGACAACCTGGTTCCGTTCCCGTGCATTCCCTCGCAAATCCAGGGTAACAACGTTGACTTCGTCGTACAGGTTGATTCGATCGGCGATCCCACAAGGATCGTATCCGGCACGACTCAGATCACTCGTTCTCCCGACCGGTTGCGCATCGCCGAGTTCGTGGCGCGCTTCCTGCGCGAGGCAGGGATTATGCGCAACGGCTTCTCGTTCCAGGCCGGCTCTGGCGGGATCGCGTTGGCATTTGTCGAGTACCTCAAGAACATGATGTTGGAAGGGGGCGTGAAAGCGCGGTTCGTCCGTGGCGGCTCGACTAAGTATCTTGTGGAATTGCTGGAAAAGGGGCTCACGGACTACATCCTTGACGGCCAGACGTTCGATCTGGATGCAGTAAGGTCGCTCGCCAAGGATCCGCGTCACGTCGCGACGTCACCATTCACTTCTTACAACTACCATGGCAAAGGGAATTTCGCTTCCATGGTGGATGCGGTCGTGCTCGGCGCGACCGAGGTGGATGTCAAATTCAATGGGAATGTCGTGACGCACTCCGACGGGCGCTTGCTCCACGGCATCGGCGGATGGCAGAACTGCCTGGCGGCAGGCTGCACCATATTGGCGGTGCCCAGCTTCCGTGACCGCATTCCGGCGATTGTGGATGAGGTAACTACGCTCACCGGCCCAGGCGAGTTGATTGATGTCGTGGTAACCGAACGGGGAATTGCGATCAATCCGAGCCGTCAGGACTTGCTCGACGCAGTAAAAGGTTCCAGGCTGCCTATCCGTCCTATTCAGGACATCAAGGCCGAGGTCGAGCGCATTTGTGGGGGCAAACCCGCCAAGCCCACGCTCAGCGAGCGCCCGGTGGCAGTCGTGAAATGGGTAGATGGCACCGTGCTCGATACGGTGTGGCAGGTCTCCTAGCCTACTCGACGTCCTTCAGACGAGCGGCTTTCCCCTTCAGATCGCGCAGGTAGTAGAGCTTGGCCCGCCGCACTTTCGAAGAGCGCACGACGTCGATCTTGTCCACAACTTTGGAGTTGATCGGGAAGATACGCTCGACGCCTTGACCGAAACTCACTTTTCTTACGGTGAAGCTGGCTTGCGGACCGTTGCGCTTCGAGATCACGACACCTTCGAACGCCTGCAGGCGTTCCTTTTCGCCTTCCTTGATCTTCACCTGCACCCGGACGGTATCGCCCGGTCCGAAGCTGGGGATATCTGTGCGTTTGTTCTTGGCAAGAAGCTTTTCAATGATTGGGTTCGACATATTTTTCTTCCTCTAGGATGTCATTCCGAGGCGCCGAAGGCGACGAGGAATCTGCAGTTCTTCAAACCACTCCGGATCCCTCGCTAGGCCCGAAATGACATCAAATTTCTTTGCCCTTGATCTGGGCAATCAGTTCCTTGTCTTCCTCGCTGAGTTCCACTCGATTCAGTAAGTCGGGCCGGTTGCGCAGCGTCTTTTCCAAAGCCCTACGCCGGCGCCAGCGCCGGATTTCTTCGTGGTTGCCGGATACAAGAACCTCCGGCACCGGCATTCCGCGAAACTCCGCCGGCCGCGTGTAATGCGGGTAATCCAGCAGACCGCCGGAAGAGCAGGTCGAGTCCGGACCGATTACCATGCTCAATTCCGTAGGCAAGGTGAACGACTCCTGGCGCGTGGATGCTTCGTTGCCCACCGCGCCGGGAATGAGACGTGTGACCGTGTCCACGATCACCGCTGCACCTATCTCACCACCGCTCAGCACGAAGTCGCCTATTGATAGCTCCCGGTCGGCCAGAAATTCGCTGACCCGCTCATCCACGCCCTCGTACCGTCCGCACACCAGAACGATCCCCTCTAGGGTGGCGAGCTCGGCAGCCACCATCTGGTTGAAGCGGCGACCCTGGGCAGAGAGCAAAATCACGCTTTGCTCGGTGCCGCTCCCGGTGCGCTTCTCCCACGGCGATACGCCCAAACTTTCAATACATTCAAAGATCGGTTCCGGCTTCAGGACCATGCCCTCGCCGCCGCCGAATGGGCGATCATCCACGGTGCGGTGCCGGTCCTGCGCAAACGCCCGCAGGTCGTGTACTTTAATCTTCGCCAATCCGGCATCGCGGGCCCGGCGAACGATGCCGTAATCCAGCGGTCCGCGAAAGAAGTCGGGAAAGATCGTTAAGATGTCGATCTTCACGGAAAACCGGGAGTCAGTAGTTCGTTAGGAGTCAGCAGGTAAGCGCTGACTGCCGACTCCTGCCTACTTTTGTCGTTCCTTCTCTTCCGCCGTGAGCGGCGCGTTAACATCCAGCATGCCTTCCGGCAGCTGCATTCGAATACGCTTCTCCACCACGTCAACGCTCTTCAGATACGCTTCGGCGAAGGGGATCTCGTACTCTTTCGCTCCCTTTACGACCAGAAGCGGCGCCTCTCCGGCACCAAACTGAACATCGGCTACTTTGCCGATCTCGCGCTCACCGTCAAAAACCGTACACCCGGTCAAGTCGTTGACGTATGCCGAGCCCGGCTCAAGTTGCGTGCGTTCGCTGCCCGGGACCTGCAACTCGCAGCCGACCAGCGTCTCCGCCTGGGAGATCGAATCGACTCCAGCGAACTTCAAAACCATCAGGTCCTGGTGCGGCCAGAACGACTCCAATGCCACCTCGTGTCGCCCGCCGCCTGGGTTCAACGCGAAAATCTGCCGGCGCTCTTCAAACCGCTCAGGAAAATCCGTGTGAAGTTCGGCCGCGACCTCGCCGCGGCGGCCCTGCGTCTTGATCACGCGGGCGATGGTAATGAACTCTTCGCCTATTCCAGGATCTCCAGCGAATAGCGCTTGTGCAACTTCATGCTCGCCGCGCCCAAAAGCGTGCGCATGGCGCGTGCGGTGCGCCCCTGCTTGCCGATGACCTTGCCCACATCACTCGGAGCGACTTTCAGTTCCAAAACCGTGCCGCCGTCTTCCTCGACAACCTCAACCGCGACCTGCTCCGGTTCATCCACCAATGCTTTGGCGATCTGCTCGATCAGAGCCCGCATGTCCCCAGCCTGCTCCCCGGTCATATGAAGTGGCTCCTTGGTATGGGGGAAGCGTATTCCGCTGTATGTATCTTAGGCTACGGACTCGGTAGCCGCCGGGACTGGCTTCGACATCAGTTGGCTGACCCGGTCCGACATCTTGGCGCCCTTGGACACCCAGTACTCGATCCGGTCGCGCTTCAATTCAATGTTGGCCGGCGTGCTGCGGGGATTGTATGTACCGACCACTTCCACAGACCGGCCATTCCGCGCACGCACCTTCTCGATCACGACCACCCGGTAATGCGGTTGTTTGCGCGCACCCATGCGCGCCAGACGAATCATTAACACAAACTTGAGCTTCCTTTCTACTTTATCCGGCGGGGTTGAGACAAAGCATTATTATCACGGAAGTTAGCGGGAATGGCAAGTGTGCCGCGCGTGTTGCGTGCGCCGAGGTTGCCTGTCGGCGCGCAGGCAATAGAGCACACATTATCCTTTAGGCCGACCCACTACCTGGCGGCGAGCGTCTGAGTCACGCGCCAAAATCGTGAGCCCGGCCAGGGAGGTCAGGTCTCAAGATTCCTATCTATACTCGGGCCTGAGACCTGCCACCTAAGAACCCTGACACCCTCTCTTCTCTCTTACTCCAGCTTCCGCCGGTACAGGGCATCGAACGACACCGGCCCGGCGCCCCGCAGGGCCACGTACAAGAAAAAGAAACATAACACTACCGCCAGTTCCCCATGATTCAGGATAGGAAAGAATCCCCGCGGGGCGTGCACCTTGAAGTAGGCGACTGCCATCTCCCCGGACGCGATGAAGGCGGCAAAGTTCGCAACCAGCCCCACGGCGATCAGCAACCCGCCAAAAAACTCAATGGAACCCGCCGTGACTCCCATGGCATTAAGTTGTGGCTCGGAACCGAGCGCACCGAAAAGCTTCTGCGCGCCGTGACAGGCAAAGAGGAATCCGGCCACAATGCGTAGCAGCGCATATGCGTAGTCAGCATAGTAGTCAGCATATCGGTTCAGAATCGTCTTCATGAATTCGGGAATGCTCCCTTTCTTGTCATTCCGAGGCGGTTGCCGCCGAGGAATCTGGTTTTGGCAGGCTTCCGCAACTCACCTGAGCGCGGCCAGCGTTTGTACGATTTCTGCCGACTCGGGGCGCTCCGTGTACTCAGGACTGGCGGACGCGTACAACACCGTCGAATCGCGTTCCAGAATGTAGGTGGCCGGAATGGGCAGCTCCCAGCTGTCATCCCCGTTAACCAACGGAAGATTGATGAACACGCGCCGATAAATTGACTGCTGATCCTCAGGCACGCGGTAGACTAGCCCAAACTGGCGTGCGACTTGATTCCCCGGATCGGACAGCGCAGGGAATCGCAACCTGTGCTGGTCGGCCATGAAGAAAGATTGCTTAACGGTTTGCGGCGAGATGGCGATGAAAGAAGCGCCTGCCAGTTCGATCTGTGGCAAAGCGGCATTCATGGCCTCCATCTGTCCCATACAAAAGGGGCACCAGCGTCCGCGGAAGAAGCAGATGACTAGCCTTCCTTTGCCGAGCAGGTCACTTGAGCGAACGGTGGCGTCACTTTGGTCCTTCAGTTCGAATGCAGGGGCCTGGGCGCCTGCTGCGGCAGCGTGCTCAGCCAGGCCAGCGCGCTTCAGGTCGGCTACGACCCTCTCGTGAACGGCTTGCGTTTCAGAAGGGACGTATTGGGAGATGAGAGCCTTCCGTTCGGCGAACTGCTCTCGCAGAGAACGGGTATCGGTTCTGGTGCTCGATTCTTCCCGAGAGCGCCACTTCATCATTCGATCGTGTTACCTTTGCGCCGGGTTGGGCACGCTCGCGTGCGCCACAATTTTCCATTGCCCGGCAATTCTCTTTACCACGACCACATAATTGCCTTCGATCACGCGATCGCGCAGAGTCACGTTATAAGCGCCCGTGTCATATCCAATATCCCCCGAGCGTTCCGTGTGCAGGCTGCTGACGTAGTAATTGTGGGCTCCGCCCGTAATCGAGCGCCGCATCTCCGCCAGAATGGAGTCTTTGCCATGCACAGATCCGTCCCAGCGCATCAGCACCGCATCAGTAGCATAGAAATCGGCTACTTTGTCGGCGTGGCCGGCGTTGAATTCCTGGACCCATATCTCACGCAGTTCCTGCATTTGTGCGGCGAAGTCGCCCGTTTGGAAAGCCGTCCGCTTGCTGGAGGGTTGCGGAGCGGGCTTCTTCTGAGCCACTCCCATTCCGCATAGCATCAGGAACACAGACAAAACAGAGCAGAGCTTCCCGCGCCGGATCAACATGTTCTTTCTCGCGCCCCTGCTTTCTTCCCTGACAAATCGCCGGTGGCTGTGAGAACCGAGAACTGGGAACGGAGAACCTAAAGCCTAAGCCTAGAGCCGAGTCCTACATTTCCGGAAACTTCATTCCCGCCATACGCCGCGCGAAACTGGGCTTGCCCATCTGCTTGAACATTTTCTTCATCTGCGCGTACTGGCGCAGAAGATTATTGACTTCCTGAATGCTGGTTCCCGAGCCGCGGGCGATGCGTTTGCGGCGACTGCCGTTGATGACTTCGTGATGGTTCCGCTCGTAAGCCGTCATCGAGTTGATGATGGCCTCAACCCGGCTGATCTGCTTGTCGTCCACCTTGTCGGCCGCCGCCTGTAATCCGGAAAACGGGCCGATGCGCGGCAGCATCCCCACCAAGCTCTGCAGAGAGCCCATTTTCCTCACTTGCCGCACCTGGTCCCGGAAGTCTTCGAGCGAAAAGCCATCCCCCGTGAGTGCCTTGATGGCGATCTCCTGGGCTTTTTTCTTGTCCACCTGCTGCTCGGCCTTCTCGATGAGCGAGAGAATGTCGCCCATGCCCAGGATTCTGGAGACGATGCGATCGGGATGAAAGGGCTCGAGTGCATCGTATTTTTCACCAACGCCGATAAACTTGATCGGCTGACCGGTGACATGGCGGATGGACAATGCGGCGCCACCACGCGCATCGCCGTCCATTTTGGTCAGCACGACGCCAGTCAGGGTCAGCTTTTTGTGAAACTCGTCGGCTGAGCGCACTGCGTCCTGTCCGGTCATAGCATCGGCTACAAAGAGGATTTCCTGCGGGCTGAGCAGCTTCTTGAGCAACTGCATCTCCTCCATGAGTTGCTCGTCCATGTGCAGGCGACCGGCCGTGTCGACGATCAGCACGTCACAGCCAGTATTGACCGCCTCACGTCGTGCTTCCTTTGCCAGGCGCTCGACCGTGCCTGTGTTCGCCTCCGTTACTTGCCCCTCGTAAATATTTCCCTTGATCGCGTGCGCGACCACTTTCAGCTGCTCGCGTGCTGCCGGGCGGTAAACGTCGACTGAGACCAGCAGAGGCCGATGCCCGCCATTCTTCAGCCAGTTCGCAAGCTTGCCGGAGGTAGTGGTTTTACCGGAACCTTGCAATCCGGCCATCAGAACGACGGTGGGCGGCTGCGAACCGAATTTGAGCTTGGCCGTGTCTTGGCCCAGCATTTCGACCAGTTCGTCGCGAACGATCTTGATGACCTGTTCGCCCGGTGCCAGAGCGGTCATCACGTCCTTGCCCAGCGCCTTGTCCTGGATCTTGTCAACGAGTTGCTTGACGACTTTGAAGTTGACGTCGGCTTCCAGCAGCGCCAGCCGGATTTGCTTCAGTGCGTCCTGGATATTGTCTTCATTGAGGACAGCCTGGCCGCGGAGCATCTTAAACGTTCGCTGTAGTTTTTCTGAGAGGTTCTCAAACATAAGGGTCTACGAAGGTCAGCTCAATCTACCTATTCTAGCAGTCTGCACAGGAGCGCTGCTGCGTACGACTCGAGGAGGTTCAACCATTCACCATCTTCGGGAATGGCGACCTGCGGAATGGCGCGAGCGGCTTCCCGTTGAAACGAGAGATCGGCTCGAGTGAGCAGACAGTGATTAATGGCTTTCCATGTGCCCGGCAACGACTTGAGCGTTAGGAGCATGCTGGCAGGTTGTGATTATGTTATCGGGCGTCATCGTAATCGGGCCGCCTTGCAGCAACTGCGCCGCGCCAGCGTTGACCACGACCCCGCCGGGGCGAAATTGGTCCAACCCATTCTCGACTTCAGCACACCCGATTGTGTCGCCGGCGATGTATAAGATAGGCTCGCCCGGCGCGCGCAAAACGAATCCGGAAACCGGCGCTATTTTCCTTCCGATCTCCCCCGTGCCGTGCTGCCCACCAGTGCGGGCGATCTCAATGCCGTTCAGTTCATTGAGTCGTTGACCGGTTGCTCGCGGGTGAAACCTTACGAGGGAAATCTCTGCTCATCCTGTGGTTGGCCCAGCAGCGGCAGATGCTTGGGAGTCAGTTAAGCTGCGGGCCGTCCCAATAATCGCGATGAGCGTGCCTGACCAGCAGGGCATCGATTCCGTCGACCCGTTCCGTTGCAGAGATCGGCAGCGGCCCCAGCGGGTGTTGGCGCGGATTGGGTGAGTTGTCGATGGGGCGCTGCGCGCCGGCGTCGCTCAGCATTGGGTCGACCAAGAGCTTGCGACCGTTGTACTCAACCACGAGTGTCGCGTGGCGAATCAGGCATATTCGCATGGCCGGTTTATTTGCTCCCAAAAACTTCTTTCGCCGCGATCACCGTGTTCGAGTGGATGGTCACTGTGTCCTCTATGATGCGCGCATACCCGCCGGCAAACGTTACCATCACTGGGATGGCGCGAGCCTTGGCCACCCGGAACACCAACTCATCACGCTTCTTTAACCCCTCGATGCTGAGCGACAACCCACCCAATTGGTCCTCACAGTACGGATCGGCGCCGGCGACATAGCAGATCAGTTCCGGGTCGAACTGGCGCAGGCCGGAACTGATGGCATTGTCCAGCCAGGCAAGGTAATCGTCGTCGCCGATCTCGTCCGGGAGGTCGACATCGATCGAAGACGGTGGCTTCCATGCGGGATAGTTGTTTTCCTGGTGGAGCGAGATCGTGAAAACATCCGCGGCATGGGCCCTGTGCACCTTCGCGGGCCGGAACGGGCTTAGCCCGGGACGCGAGGGCAACGGATCGCCGGGCACACGCGGACCGGCCCCAAAAATTACCGCAGTCCCATTTCCCTGGTGTACATCGCAATCGATGGTCATGGCGCGCTGAATCTTTTCGTCTTTTTGCATGCGACGGATGGCGATCGCGACATCGTGGATCATGCAAAAGCCTTCCCCATGATCGGGAAAAGCATGATGGAAGCCTCCACCGATGTTGATCGCGACTCCGTCATTCAGGGCGTGATCGGCAGCCAGCATCGAACCTCCAGCGGCCAGCCAGAACGCGCGCACCAATTCTGGCGAGTAGGGAATCTCCATCTCGAGTTCTTCGCGCGCGGTCAGCGTTCCCGTTTTCAGTTTGAGAACGTACTGTGGCGTATGCACCAGCAAAACGTCCCTGTCAGAGGCCGGCTGCGGCGTCACGAAGTCGGCCGGCTCGGCTACGCCACTGTCCACCAGCTGCTGGTGAATGCGGCGGTACTTTTCCGCGGGGAAAACGTGGGCTCCGATAGGAAGGTAGTAGTCCTCGCTGTAGACGAGCTTGAAGGGAAGCATTCAGTGTTCAGCCGCCGAAAACCCACTATCATACGCGCCCGCCGCGAAATTGGCAGCAGTGGCACTGCGCGCCCTGCGCGCCAGATTCCTCGGGACCTGCCGGTAGGATGACGAGATCAGTAGAATCTGCGACCTGCGACCTGATGCCTGAGCCCGGCCCCTACTTCTTCCTGACCGCCGGCGGCGTCGCAAACGGTCGCTGCACGGGAACAATCGCGCCGCGCGAGGGATCGGCTGCCGCGGCTGTGGCCCGCGAGAGCACTTCTTCCTGGATGTACTTCACGAAGTCCTGGATCTGGCGCTGCATTTCTTCCATACGCTCGCGCATTTGCAAGATGATGGCGATGCCCGAGATATTCACACCCAGATCGCGAGCGAGTGACAGGATGAATTCCAGCCGCTGCAGATCTTCGTCCGTGTAGAGACGCGTGTTCCCTTCGGTGCGGGAGGGCTTGAGCAGACCCTCGCGTTCATAAAGCCTTAGGGTCTGAGGATGGATGCCATACATCTCAGCCACCGCCGAGATCATGTAGGCCCCCTTGGATTTCCGCTTCGTCATATATGCCTGGGTCTGATTACAGTGTCTGGCAAAACCAATTTACAACATGGCAATGAGACGACGAAATAATGACAACGCATGCAGGACACAAGAAGGCCACGCATCCAGACGGAGGTTACGGATTTCCCATCCCTGATCATCCGTGAAATCCGTGGCCGCTGTTCTTAGGCGGCTGGTTCAGCTTTTTCCTGGGAAGTCCAACCGAAAGGTTTAAGGGCGGTGTTCAGGCCATAAGCGAGCACCCCAGCCCCGATCAATACCATGCCGAAAGCGAAGGAGCTCATCCCCAGCACCTGCTCTGACTGGCTCCTTAATACTGAGAAGCCCAGCAGCAGGATTGGGAATACGCCCACAGCGATGGCACCGAAGATCCCCCCAGGCACTCGAAAGGGGCGCGGCAGTTCAGGTTCCCGAACGCGCAGCCAGACCAGGGCCGCGAATTCCAGAGCGAGACTGGTTCCGTAAAGCAGGATGTCGATGGTTACCAGACGCTCGAAACCCAGCCCCAGGCAGCACGCCCAGCAAATCGCCAGCGTGATGATGGCCACCCAAGGCGCGCGGCTGTGGGCGTGTACCCGAGCAAAGGCCCTCGGCAACATTCGGTCTTGCGCCATGGCGAGAGGCAGACGCGAGTAGCTCATCACCAGCGCGTTGAACATCCCAAAGGCGCTCATCATGCCCCCCAGCACGAGGCCGACCCGCAGCAGCGGCCCGCCTACTAGGCTGGCGATCTCCGCCCACGAGCCCGTTTCCCAGGCACTGGGTGCCAGACCAGTCATCCACATAGCGGCTACGGGAATGATGTAGCTGAGAGAAACGATGACCACCGCGGCCAGCATGGCCCTGGGATAGGTGCGCTGCGGACGCTCGACTTCGGCGGCGATGGTCGAAGCGTTGTCCCATCCCATGTAATTCCACATGGCGATCAGCAGGCCGCCAATGATGTCCACAGAAGACGTGGTTGGGGCGGTCACCGCGTTAGCCAGAGTGCCAAATTTCCAGGGCGACAGCAGCACAATTAGCGCAAACGGCGCGGACAGGAGGAAAAACAGCCACAGGGAAGTCGTCGAGACTACCTTCACGCCAGCAATGTTGAGCAGGGCACAAACGATGACTACGGCCAGCCCCACCATGATCGCGCGATATCCGTGGCTGAACCAGGGAAGCAGGCGCACCAGGTAGGCCACAAACAGGGTGGGATAGATGGCCATGTCGAAAACGGAGGCCACCAGCGAAAGCCATGCTTCCTGGAATCCCCAAAAGTTGCCCATGGCACGCCGTACCCAGGCGTAGTAGCCGCCCTCGTGGGGCAGCGCGCTGGACAGTTCGCCGATCATGAAGGCGGTGGGAAGACTCCAGAGAAGCGGAGTCAGCAGCAGGATGAGGATGGCTCGTCCGTAGCCCGCCCCGTGAACGATGTCCTCGGTCCCGTAGGTTCCGCCCGATACCATGAAGAAGGTGGCGGCGACCAGGGGCCACAGAGTGAGCCGAATCGACTTTTTCCGGGAGACGACCGCGATGATTGGCCGCTGGGTGTGAGTAGTGACGCTAGTTGGCAATTTCGATGGCTTCCTCCTCAGGCGACTCACTCTCACCACCGCGTCTCCCTTGTACCGAGGCTCCCGAGTTGACTGCGATTCCCGGGCATTTCGGTGGAGTTAGTTCGCAATCCGAGAATACGGCAAGTTAGATGCGATGCAAGAAAAAACGTCAGAATTTTTGGCCGGCGGGAGTGACCCCTGGGTAATGAGAGTTGTTTTTCTCCGAATGGGAACGCGCGTCGGTCGGGCCGGAAGCCTAGATTTTCGACCAGAGCTCGGTGCGCGGGTCGTCGGGATTGAGCCGAGCCAGTTCGCGGAGGAGTTCCTTGGTTTTCTCGTCACGCGGCATAGGGACGGTGACCTTGATCTCCACGATTTCGTCCCCGCGCTGGTCCTCACGGGTCGCCGAGGGAACTCCCTTCTCCCGCAAACGGAGCTTCTGGCCGCTTTGCGTCCCCGGCGGTATCTTCAGGAGGGTTCGCCCGTCTATTGTGGGAACCTCTACCTTTGCTCCTAAGGCAGCTTCGCTGGCCGTCACGGGCACGGTCAGGTGGATATCGTCGCCCTCGCGATGGAAGATCGGGTGGTCACCGGTGCGGATGATCACGTAGACGTCGCCTGCGGGCCCGCCATGTGCACCGGTATTACCCTTGCCCGCAAGGCGAATCCGCTGCCCATGGCGGGTGCCTGCCTTAATCCGAACCTCTAAGGGCTCAGTGCGCTCCACCGTGCCTTCGCCCCCGCAAGTGGTGCAGGTAGTCCTGTTTTTCCCGGTTCCATGGCAGCGGGGGCAGGGCACATTGAACTTCATGCGCCCGCCGGTCTGAGTGATTTGGCCGGAGCCCTTGCACTGCGGACATACTCCCGGATTCTCGATGTAACCGTTGCCACGGCAGGTGGTACAAACATCGCGGCGCGTGGTGTTCAACCGCATGACCCCGCCGCGGATCGCCGTCCAGAAAGGCACATTGACCTGGTACTCGAGATCGGAACCCGGCTCGGGTCCTTCCTCAGTTACGCTGGGGCCGCCCCGGCCGCCTCCAAACATACTGGAGAAAATATCGCGAAAACTGCTGCCGCTTGATTTTTTGCCCCGTCCCGCCCCTTCGAACAGGTCGGAAAAATCAAATCCGCCAAAGTCGAAGTGGACACCTTGGCCCCCACCCTGAGCACCCGGAAAGCCGCCCAGGCCGCCGGCGCCCGTAGGACCTCCTCGGGCGTAAGCTTCCGCCGCAGCCGGGTCAATGTTGTCGGAGTAGAATCCGAGTTGGTCGTAAATTTTCCGCTTCTTGGGATCGCTGAGAACGTCGTTGGCTTCCGAGATGGCTTTGAATTTCTCTTCGGCTGCCTTGTCTCCGGGATTTACGTCAGGATGGTACTTGCGGGCCAGCTTGCGGAAAGCTTTGCGGATGTCCTCGACGGACGCATTCTTCTTCACGCCGAGAATGCCGTAATAGTCTTTTTGCGTCGTGGTCGCCATCTTAAATCTTGTTAAACCCGCTCATCCTGAGAGTTTGTGGCTTTTGCGTTTTCTCGCACAAAGGGATGCTAAAAACAAGCCCGTACGTGCCGGAAAATCCCTTCCATCCCCAAAAAGTCACAAACCCTGAGCGAAGTAGCGCGTGCGCGAAGCGCAGGACCTACGGAGACGAAGGAACCGTTTGCGCTTGGCTCTCCCGCATAGCTTCGCGGCACAAGCACATGCCACGCCGAGGGTGACAGTTTCAACGGGCAATCTTAATTGGAAATACTGTGCTTGCCCTCTTCTGCCAACACGAGCTTCTCGGCCGCAGAGGCATCCACGTAAACGGGAATCCGGAGCACCCCTTGCGGGCTCGGCGCAAACAGGTACCAACGCCGCTCATCTTCCACAAATGCTAGAAAATAGGTTTGTCCCCTCACTTCAAATTGCAATTCAAGTTCTCCCTGGGTTCCCCGCAAGAATCAAGCACGGATTCCATGGACTCCGATCCGTGCCCGTCCGTGTTCAGCTACTTTATTTCTTATCCTCTACGTCGACGTACTCAGCGTCGATGACGCTTTCTTCTTTCTTGCCCTTGTCTTCCCCACCTGGTGCCGGGCCCGTTCCCGGTGTCGGGCCGGCGCCTGGCGCTGCTTGCGACTGGGCTGCCTTGTACATCTGCTCAGCCAGCTTGTGCGAAGCCTGGGTCAGACGCTCGTGCGCCTGATCCATAGCCTGCTTCGTGCCGGTCTCCAAGGCCTTCTTGGCGTCGGCGATTGCGTTTTCCACGTCCCCGCGCTCCGACCCGGAGATTTTGTCTCCGTGCTCGCGCAGCATCTTCTCGACGCTGTAGACCATCGAGTCCAGTTGGTTGCGCGACTCGATTTCTTCGCGTTTGGCCTGGTCCTCGGCAGAGTGCGCGTCGGCTTCCTTGGCCATGCGCTCTACCTCTTCTTTGCTCAGGCCCGAAGAAGACGTGATTGTGATCTTTTGATCTTTCTGTGTAGCCATGTCCTTGGCAGTCACGTTGAGGATGCCGTTGGCGTCGATGTCAAACGTGACCTCGATCTGCGGCAGCCCACGTGGCGCCGGGGGAATCCCCGTCAGGTGGAACTTGCCCAGCGTGCGGTTCTGCGCCGCCATTGGGCGTTCGCCTTGCAGAACGTGAACTTCGACCGAAGTCTGGCTATCCGCTGCGGTGGAGAACGTTTCCGTCTTGCGGGTCGGAATGGTCGTGTTGCGCGGGATCATTGGCGTAGCCACGCCCCCCAACGTCTCGATGGAGAGGGTTAGCGGAGTGACGTCGAGCAGGAGCAGGTCTTTGACCTCGCCCTTGAGCACGCCGCCCTGAATCGCCGCACCTACCGCAACCACTTCGTCGGGGTTGACTCCCTTGTGGCCTTCTTTACCAAACAATTCTTTGACCAAGGCCTGAATGCGGGGCATACGTGTCTGCCCACCAACCAGGACTACTTCATTGATCTTCGTCGGATCGACGCCCGCATCCCTCATGCACTGTTTGCAGGGGCCCGTTGACCGCTGGATGATGTCTTCCACCATGGATTCCAGCTTGGCCCGGGTAAGTTTCTTGACCAGGTGCTTGGGCCCGCTGGCATCGGCTGTGATGAACGGGAGATTGATCTCGGTCTCCATCGTCGTCGAGAGCTCGATCTTTGCACGCTCGGCTGCGTCACGGAGACGCTGCAGGGCCATTTCGTTTCCCTTGCCACGCAGATCGAGGCCTTCATCCTTCTTGAACTCGTCTACCAGCCAGTCAACGATGCGCTGGTCGATATTATCGCCGCCCAGGTGCGTGTCGCCGTTGGTGGCCTTGACCTCGATCACCCCTTCGCCGACTTCCAGAATCGAAATATCGAACGTCCCGCCGCCGAAGTCATACACGGCGATGGTCTCATCCTTTTTCTTGTCGAGACCGTAAGCGAGAGCCGCCGCCGTTGGCTCATTGATGATTCGTTTTACATCGAGCCCGGCAATCTTGCCGGCATCTTTCGTGGCCTGGCGCTGTGCGTCATTGAAGTACGCAGGAACCGTGATGACCGCCTCGGTCACCGTCTCTCCGAGGTAGTCCTCAGCCGCTTTCTTCAGCTTCTGCAGAATCATCGCGGAGATTTGCGGCGGCGTGTGCTCCTTGCCCTGTGCCACTACCGCCACGTTGTCACCCGACTGGACCACCTTGTAGGGCACCATCTTCATTTCTTCGGTGACCTCGTTGAAACGACGCCCCATGAAGCGCTTGATGGAGTAAATCGTGTTCCCAGGGTTCGTTATGGCCTGGCGCTTGGCTACCTGCCCGACCAGCCGCTCCCCGGTTTTCGTGAAGCCGACCACCGACGGGGTAGTCCGTCCACCTTCTTCGTTGGGAATGACCTTGGGCTCGCCACCCTCCATCACGGCCACGACGGAGTTGGTAGTCCCCAAGTCAATACCGATGATCTTGCCCATAATCTGGGTCCTCCTCAAGCTTTATAAATGCCTAAGAATGCTGCATTTATCGCTATCTATTCTCGATTGCGCTCAAGCCCATGATATAGGTTGAGTGTTTCACTGTCAACCTTTTGATGAATCTGGAGAAGGCTTGGTTGCAAGCTCAGAGAAAAGAATTGGGCAAGCCTCCGCGATTGAGCCGGAAACCAGAACTGTGACCTGAGAACCCCGAACGAGAACTCAGAGCCGAGAACCGGTCCTGCGCCTCGCGCCCTGCCCTTGGCGCTTACTCAACGGTCACCGACTTTGCCAGATTTCTCGGCTGATCCACGTCGCATCCGCGTCGCACCGCTATGTGGTAGGCCAGCAACTGGAGGGGGATGATCTCCAGGATTGCGGATAGTTCCTCGGGAGCCGGCGGAATGTAGATGACGTGGTCGGCTGCCTCGGCAATCTCGTCGTCACCTTCGGTGGCGAGCGCGATGACCTTACCTGAGCGCGCCTTAACCTCTTTCAGGTTGGAAATGGTTTTCTCGTAGCGCACCATCGAACCACGATCTTTGGTATCGCGCGTGGCGATGATCACTACTGGGAGATTCTCGTCGATCAGGGCATTGGGGCCATGCTTCATCTCACCGGCCGGATAGCCTTCGGCGTGGATATAGGAAATTTCCTTGAGTTTCAGGGCGCCCTCGAGGGCGATCGGGTAGTGAATGCCGCGACCAAGGAACAGGAAGTCCTGCGACCGGACATATTCGCGGGCCAGGTCTTCACAGTCTTCCTCGTGAGTCAGCAGGTGTTCCAGCTTGCCAGGAAGCCGCGTGAGTTCCTGCACGGCGTCTCGTGCTTGCTCGGTCGTGATCGTTCCGCGAAGTTGCGCAAGAAAGAGAGCAAACAGATAAAGGGCGGTCATCTGGGCTGTAAAAGCCTTGGTCGAGGCGACCCCAATTTCCGGTCCGGCGTGGGTATAGATTGTGCCCGCCGCCTCGCGCGTGATCATCGAGCCCACGACATTGCAGATGGCCAGGGTTTTTGATCCTTTGCCCTTGGCCTCACGCTGGGCGGCAATCGTGTCGGCGGTTTCCCCCGACTGGGAAATCAGCATCGTGACCGTATTCTGGCCGATAATCGGGTCACGGTAACGCCATTCACTGGCGTAATCGACTTCCACCGGAACCCGTGCCAGGGTTTCGATCATGAATTTGCCCGCCTGGCCAGCATGCCAACTGGTCCCGCAGGCAGCAATGTTGATCTTATCGAGAGCCTTGAATTCGGCCTCCGAGATCTCCATCTCGTCGAGAAACACCTGCCCGCTTTCCTGCGAGACCCGGCCTAGCGTGGTATCCCGCACCGCTCGCGGCTGTTCATAAATCTCTTTCAGCATGAAGTGCTTGAACCCGCCCTTTTCGGCCATGATCGGGTCCCAGGTCACATGCTGAACTTGCCGGACGATCGGCTTGCCGTCAAAGTCGCTGAGTTGCACCCCTTCCGGCGTGATAACCGCCAGATCGCCATCGGCCAGGAAGAACAGATCGCGGGTGTGGTACAGAATCGCGGGAACATCAGAAGCGACAAAGTACTCGTCCTTGCCAAGTCCGATCACCGCGGGCGGGCCATTGCGCGCGGCCACGATCTTGTTGGGTTCATCAACCGAAATCACGGCCAAGGCGAACACCCCGCTCAGTTCCTTAACTGTCTTCCGCACAGCTTCTTCGAGGGCAGGGTGATGGCCGTTCCCGGTTTTCAGGAAATATTTTTCAACCAGGTGGGCGATGACTTCGGTGTCGGTTTCGGTCGTAAACTTGTGTCCTTCTTCAATCAGCTTCTTTTTCAGGAGAACGTAGTTCTCGATGATGCCGTTGTGCACCACGACCACGCGGCCGGTGCAATCACGATGCGGGTGAGCGTTTTCCTCGGTGGGGCGTCCGTGGGTAGCCCAGCGGGTGTGACCGATTCCATAGGTGCCGTCGATCGGCTTCAGGCGGATCACTTCTTCCAGATTGCGGAGTTTGCCCTCGGCCCGGCGCACCTGCAGCGCGCCACCATTGCCGGCCACGGCGATCCCGGCCGAGTCGTAGCCCCGGTACTCGAGGCGCTTCAGGCCATCGAGAATTACCGGCACAACCCGTTTCTTTCCAACATATCCCACTATCCCGCACATAATGTGAACTCCTTAAGAACCAGCCGGAAGGCCGAACTCGCATAGCAAATTTTCATCGCCTTCCCTGAACCAGCCGGTCCAGGTCTAATCCTCGAACGAAAAGCGGTATTCTTCGATCACAGGATTGGTGAGTACCTCACGGGCGATGCGTTCGACCTCAGCCTGTGCCTCCGGCTTGGTCAAATCACGGTCCAGAGTAATCTCGAAGAATTTGCCCTGGCGTACCGCCTCCAATCCTTTAAAGCCCATCTTGTTCAGCGCTCCGTAGATGGTCTTACCCTGGGGGTCCAGTACGCTTTTTTTGAGCGAAACGTAGACGTAAGCCTTCATGGAAACATCATTATACGTCAGAGAAGCGGCCCCGAACGGCAGCGTCGGCGAGCGTCTCCTAAGGGTCTAAATCGGCAATCTTGGCCTCCAGATCAGCCAGCGCGCTATCGAGGATTTGCCGGTGGCGGGAATTTTCACTAACTCGGAGCTGCTCCAATATGTGTTTCCGGGCAAGTATCAATCCTTCTCGCTTCTGCAACCGTGCAACCTGCTCGGGAGTGAGATGAACTCTGGCGGGCGTGGTTGCCTCGGCTGCCTCCGACTGCTGGGCTTCCACCGATTTGCTTTCCCAACCCCGGGCCATGGTTTTGATTATAGTTTTTCAACCGTTTCTTCCTGGCCATGGCAGATCTTTAGGCCGACGTTGGGACGGATCTTCTTGTTCTGATTCCGCAACAAGCAGAATATATTTGACAGAGAGGGGGCCGCGTTTTCTGGCAAGATTTCTGTCTGTGCCGGGGAACCGCCTATGGGGGGCAAGTGCTCGGGGACACAAAATGACCCGGAGCCAACCCGCCTGCCAGGACATCCAGGAACTCTTGCTGGCCGCCTCCGAAGATTGGATCCTCCCGCGCGAAACTGGGGCACGCATATTCAGTGATCTGAAGAAAAAACAGTTGACCCCTCCCGGAAGGCTCCACTCTGATCATTCGGAATCGACCTGGGTTGGAAGAATTAGTTAGCTTCCTAAGGCGCTTCCCGAGGCCCGGCGGGCAACCCGAAGCAACGCTTAGCTACAGGCCAAACAACTCCCGCAGCCGCTTGGTCTGCGCGCGGCTCACGGGGATCTCGGTTTGCTTTCTGTCATCCATGCGCAACTGGTAGGAACTCTTGAACCAGGGGACAACTTCCCGAATACGATTGATATTTACCAAGTAAGATCGATGGGCCCGCCAGAACAGGTTGGAATCGAGCGAAGCCAGCAGTTCCTCTAAAGTGCGGCAATTGGATTGGCCTTCTAAACCGGCGGCTCCCGCGGTAACAACCGAAATTACCCCGTCCTCGATCGAGGCGTAGCATATGTCTTTTTGATCGACCAGAAACAGACGCCCGGCAGCCTTCAGCAAAATCTTAGCCGCAGGGATCTTCTGCGACTCCAGCATACGGACCAGCGTGTCCAGTTTGTCCGAAGGTGTCCCGGCGCTCTCAAGTTTCTGCCGAGCCTTTTGCACCGATTGCGCTACCCGTTTCTTGTCGAACGGCTTTAGCAAATAGTCAATGGCATTGACCTCGAAAGCCTTGACTGCATATTGATCAAAAGCTGTGGCAAAGACGATTTTCGGGAGGGGAACTCTCTTGTCGAGCAGCTTCTTGATGACGCCAAAACCGTCCAATCCTGGCATCTGCACATCCAGGAAAACCAGATCCGGATTGTGTTCGCGGATGAGATTGATCGCCTCCAGCCCATTCTTGCCCTGCGCCACCACGTCAACATCGCCAACGTCTTGGAGCAAAAATGCCAGTTCGTCGCGGGCCAATTGCTCGTCATCCACGATCACTGCGGATAAGGACATGGGCCTCCAAATCTGGAATCAGTTCATAGAGAGTATAGCGAGCGCTTTCGATGAGGGTCAACGCGAGCCGACGCCGGCGCGAGAAATGTTCCCACTCTGCCCTTGCGAGGTGGAATTAATCGTGGGGCCGTCCGGCCTCAACGTGCTCGTCCTCAGTGGTTTCGCTCGCCGCCTCTGGGGAACCGCCTTGGGGGGGCACGCCCGCAGCACTGGCGTCAGAGCCAGCCTCGGCCGGGTACAAGTCGCTCTGGAACGATTCCGCAACCAGCTTCTCGAATTCCTCCATGCTGGGCAGTTCGGTGACGTCTTTGAGACCGAAGCGCAGCAGAAATTCCTTGGTGGTTTTGTACAGGATGGGCCTGCCAACTACGGCCTTGCGGCCTGCCGTCGTGATGAGCTTGCGGTCGAGTAGTGTGGCGATGACGCCGCTTGAGTCCACGCCCCGGATTTCGCTGATCTCAGGAACCGTCACGGGTTGCTTGTAAGCGATCACCGCCAGCGTCTCCAGCGCCGGGAGGGAGAGACGGATCGGCGGCTTCAGGCTCTTGGCGAACGCGCGAACCACATCGTGCTGCTCGGGTTTTGTCGCCATGCGGTAGCCGCCCGCGACTTGACGAATCTCAATGCCATGATCGGCGCAGGCGTACTCTCCCACCAGTTCTTCGAGAGCAGTACGGACTTGGGCTCTAAGATCGGTTTCCTCGTCTGATGGGGAAATGAGTTGAACCATTTGATCGAGCGTAACGGGATTTTCCGCCGCGTAGATGAGGGCTTCGATTTTGGCCTTTAGACTCATTGGATAATTGTGGCGTTCCTACCGGACTTGCACATTGTTTTTGGCGTTACCCGGCACTTCCGTGCCGGGCCCTCGTAGCTCGCCCCTTTTGGCGAGCACAGCTCCTAGCTACCCGCTACTAACTCCTGCCTCTATCTCCAGTCGTCGCGCACGGCGGCCTGTTGGTTCATAACCTCGTCAAAATGAGTGTGCTTGCGAACGACGATTTCGCCAAATAGGCGATCCTGACGAACCTGGATGGCCTGCAGGCGGACCAGTTCTAGCAGGGCGAGAAACATGCAGACCAGGGCATTGCGCGAATTGACATGGCGCAACAACTGCATGAGCCGCACCGGCCTTTCTTCCAACGCCAACCGACGCCGCAAATAGTCAATCATCTGCCCGACGGTGACGGCCTCCTCGTCAACCTGGATAATCGGCCGCGTCCTGGCGCGATCCAGAACTTTTTGAAAGGTCTTAACCAGGTCGATCACGTCGGCCGCGATTTCCGGTTCCGTCCCCTCGGCGTCTTGGAAGTCTTTGAGCGCCGGATTCGACCAGACCGCTTCTTCGATCTGCTGCTTCTGCAGCAACATTTGCGCCGCCGATTTGAATTTCTCGTGCTCAAGCAGGCGGTTGACCAGCTCCGAGCGTGGATCTCCCTGTTCTTCCGCAGGCGTGTCCGGATCGCGGGGCAGCAGCATCTTTGACTTGATGTGAATAAGAACCGAGGCCATGTAGATGAACTCGGCGGCCACGTTCACATCCAGTTCCCGCAGCTTGCTTACGTAGGCCAGGTATTGCGCCGTGATCTTGGCAACCGGGATATCGTAAATATCGATATCCTGCTTCCGAATCAGATCGAGAAGTAGATCGAGAGGCCCTTCATACACGTCGCTGACTGAGACCGCAAACGGAAAGTCGCTTTCCGCGGCCTTGGCTGCCTGAGGAGCTGAGGAAACCTCGGCGGTGGGGGTTATGATGACCGGCATCTCAGAACCAGTTTTCAATTCTTCGGGCATGCCCCACTCTCGATCGATGACATTCCGTTATTTGGTACCCTGGGCGTTGTACACCTCAGTTCTGGGTGATACCCATAGCCTCGCGCACCTCGTTCATAGTGGCATGGGCCACCTTGCGGGCACGGGCCGAGCCTGCCTCCAGAATATCCCAGGCCAGCTTGGGATGGTCCTCGTATTTTTTTCGGCGCTCCTGCATAGGATTCAAGATGTTAACTAGGGCATCGGCAGCCCAGCTCTTGCACTCGATGCAGCCGATACCCGCAGAGCGGCAGCCCACGTTGACTTTTTCGCTGGTGGCGCGGTCGCTGAAGATCTTGTGAAGGTCTCCAACAGGACAAACATCGGGATTTCCCGGATCCGAGCGCCGGACGCGCGCGGGATCGGTAACCATGGTCTTCAGCTTTTGCCGCACCAGCGGCTCAGGGTCGGTAAGCATGATGGTGTTGCCATATGACTTCGACATCTTTCTTCCATCGGTTCCGGGCAGCTTGGCGGCGGGAGTGAGCAAGGGCTGAGGCTCGGGAAACACGGGCCTGTGCTTGCCGTAAAACATGTTGAAGCGCCGGCCGATCTCCCGTGTGAGTTCGACGTGCGGAACCTGGTCCTCGCCCACGGGCACAAAGTCACCCTTGTAGATCAGGATGTCGGCGGCCTGCAACACGGGATAACCGAGAAAACCGTAGGTGCCGAGGTCCTTCTCCGTAATATTCGCCCGCTGTTCCTTATAGGTAGGTACGCGCTCCAGCCAGCCGAGTGGCGTAATCATGGAGAACAGCAAGTGCAATTCGGCATGTTGCGGCACATGCGACTGGATGAACATGGTGCTGCGCTCGGGATCGAGTCCAGCGGCCAACCAGTCGAGCAGCACCTCGACCGAGTTTTCTTTAATGCGCGACGTGTCCGCGTAATCCGTAGTCAGCGCATGCCAGTCGGCGACAAAGAAGAAGCATTCGTACTCATCTTGCATGCGCACCCAGTTGTCTAGAGCGCCAACGTAGTTGCCGAGGTGCAGTTTGCCGGTGGAGCGCATCCCGCTGAGCACGCGTTTACGGTGGTTGGAACGTGAGGCCGTCATCGGAGAAAGTAAATAAAAAAAGCCATAAAAGGGGAAATCAGCCTGCTCAACAGACCGGGCCCAAAATAAACCAGAGCCAAAAGACCGAAGAAGCCGATTCGGTCGTAAAGGGCCAGTGCCGGACCCGAGAGGGCATGGCGGAGAACGTGACTGCCGTCCAGCGGCGGTATCGGAATCAGATTAAAGACAGCAAGCACGACATTGATCAGCAGCAAGTTATAAAGCAGCATGCTCAGTGGCACCAGGAGCGAACCGCCACTCAGGAGCACGATTCCGTAAGTTGTCTCGTGAACGATCTCCCTTCCAGTGGGCGATGTGAGTGAGATCAGCAGCAATAGGCCCAATGCGACCAACGCCGTCAGGAAATTGCTCACCGGACCGGCCACGGAAGTGAGGACATCGTCCAAAACTGGATTCTTGAAATTGCGAGGATTCACCGGAGTGGGCTTCGCCCAGCCCAGCACCGGCATATGCGCAAACCAAGCAATGGCGGGCAGCAAAATCGTACCAATTGGATCGATGTGTTTGATGGGATTTAGGGTTATGCGCCCCAACATGTTGGCCGTGGGATCGCCGCGTCGATTCGCCATCCAGGCGTGCGCCGACTCGTGAATGCTGATGGCGAACAGGAATACGATCGCTTGAAACACCAAGTTGACGGTCTCGAACGTCATGCGTGATTGGTTTTGATACTATCACGCAAATTGCGGATTCTGTGTGCTTTGCGCGGCGCAGTCGCTTGCTGCCGGAAGCGGCAATCGGGTTAAATTACAACTCTCTCGAGCAGCTTCCATCCAACTCGGGCCCGGGTTTCCGACTCAAAACGAAAGGTCTGAATGCGACCGTTGTTGGATGTTCAGCGTGGGAGCTGATTTTATTTCTCGCCGCGCTGCCGAATTGAGAATACAATTTTCGCAACCGTGGGGTGTGTCATGAACCGCCGCATATTCGCCTCCCCTCTTCTGGTAGTGGTTCTGACGATCGGTTTGATCGCGCAGGGCAGGCCCGGGTCGGGTGGCGGGAGTCGGACGCCTGGGAGCAACAGCAATACCACTCGCAATCCTAGCTTGAATGTTCCCGCCAGTACTGTCCCCTCTCCGCTCGATACACGCGGTCCGACCTTCTTGTCCGGGAAGGTGGTAGTGGATGACGGCACGCCGTTGACCGACGCCGCGCTCATCCAAAGCATTTGCAAGGGACGGATACGCGCCGAGGGCTACACGGATCGAAAGGGCGCCTTTAGCGTCGACCTGAACAGCAATGCCAGGCAAATGGTAGTGACGGCGGAAGAAAATGATAGTGGGATTCCGGCTGCCGTCACGGCGCCGCGTAGCGGATCCAATGCAGGCATCGCGCACCGCGATATGCGTGATTGTGACCTCCAGGCTGTCTTGCCGGGATTCACCTCACAATCCGTTGAACTAGCCAGTAAAGTTAATGAATTCGGGAATGCGGACGTCGGCGTCATTGTGCTGCACCGAATGAAACAAGTGGAAGGTTTCACGATCAGCGCTACCACTGCCTCGGCCCCAGGAAAAGCGACCAGACAATACGAGAAAGGCCGAGAAGACGAGAAAAAGGGAAAGTGGAGCGCGGCTCAGGCCGAATTCAGTAAGGCGGTGGAAATTTATCCGAAATACGCCGTGGCTTGGCTGGAACTTGGCCGCGCCCAGCTACAGATGAACGACCCCGCTGCGGCGAAAGCTTCCTTCCAGCAATCCATCGCTGCAGACACAAAGTTTGTCAGTCCTCACGAGGAGCTGTCGCAACTAGCGCTGAAAGAAAAACAGTGGAAGGAGTTGGCGGATCATACCGAGCAGCTGCTGAAGCTGAATCCGATGAGCTTCCCCCAATACTACTACTACAACGCGCTCGCCTCTTACTTCCTCGAGAGTTTTGATCAGGCCGAAAAGAGCGCCGCGCAAGGCCTCTCCATAGACGCGCAGCATCGGGTTCCGAAACTGGAGTACATCCTCGGGATCATTCTCGCGCAGAAACACGATTACGCTGGCGCTGCCCTGCACGTTCGAAATTACATTCAGTTGCTGCCCAATGCTGACGATATTGCCGTCGCTCAGAAGCAGCTTGCGGAGTTGGATCGGCTCTCCGCCAGCGCTGCAGATCAGAAAAAATAGACGCGACTCAAAACCCGCCGTGGAATTGACTATCCCTTCTCGTAGGCCTTACGCAATTCCTCGGGCGCGATGGGCTTCACCTTGACCGGCTTGGCCGGAACGCCTGCCACTACGTGATAGGGCTCCACCTTCTTGGATGCGACTCCCATCGAGCCCACCAGGCCATGTTCGGCCACATGCACTCCGCTCAGTACCGTGGCGTGATAGGTGATGCGAGCCCGTGGGCCAATTTCAGTCTTTTGATTGGTGACGATCATGCCATCGTTCAGATCGTGCGCATGCGAGTAGACGTTGGCATAATCGGAAATCGAGCTTCCTTCGTGAATGATGATCTCGCCGCGATCGTCAAGCAGCACGTATTTGTGGATCACGCAGTTGTCTTCGACGGTCAAGTTGTAGCCGTAGGAGACTTCCACGCCGTGAAAAATCTTGACGTTCTTGCCGCAATGTTTGAACACATGGCGGGCCAGCATGGCACGCACGCGATACCCCAGCCAATGGTTCAGACCCACCGGGGAGCGGTCGTACATCATCCAGAACCAGATCAGCGGCTTGCGCTCCGCGTATTTGGCCGCGTCCACGTCACCGTAGTATTCAGGTTCGAGAGTCGCGTTGCGCGAATCGAAGGAGTGCACTTGGATTTGTATGGCCAGAGGCGTGCCCGAGTCCGGCGGGGCATACGGCCGACCAAGGTACAACTGGTGCAGCGCATCGCGAACCACCACGCTGCGGTACTCCGGATCGCGGTTCATGAATTCCCGGTCCAGGGAATCAATCCAGGAAAGAAAAGCCTTCTCGGCCCTTGGCGTGGGAGACAGATTTCGGTATTCGTATCGCGGCATAGCCCCTCGTTGCTGGGTACGAAATAGGCTAAAACATAGCATATTGAGCCGAGAGCAGCGGAGGATGCGGTTCGCTCGCGAGCATGCTTTATAATTCGCGCGCCCATGCAAGCGAGAAAGAGGAGTACGCCGCACCCCAAGCCGGTCGATGCCCTGGTCTACCCGCGCTTTTCGGGCGTGCCCACCTTCATGCGCCTGCCGCATGTCCCACAGGCAGAAGACCTCGACATCGCCCTCATCGGTGTTCCGTTTGATGGAGGCACGACCTACAGGCCTGGTCCGCGCTTCGGGCCGCGCAACATTCGCGTGCAGTCGGCGATGATTCGCCCCTGGAACCCGGTGTTGAAAGTCAATCCCTTTGAGAAGTGGCGGATCGGCGACTTCGGAGATTTGTCGATAAACCCACTGTCGATTGAGGACACCTATAAACGAATCAGCGAGCAATTAACCGCTGTGTTGCAGAGCGGAACGAAGCCTGTTTGCGTCGGCGGGGATCATTCGATTCTGCTGCCGATTCTGAGGGCGATCCATAAACAATTGGGGCCAGTCGGTTTTGTGCAGCTCGACGCTCACGGGGATACTTGGGGTGGATATTTCGGCAGCCCGCACTCGCATGGCACGCCGGTGAAGTACGCGGTGGAAGAAGGATTGATTGCCAAAGGCTTCCGACTTCAGGTCGGATTGCGTGGGCAGCTCTATGGCGAAGGCGACTTCGACTTCGCCCGCAAACACGGGATCGAGATCATCACCTGCGAACAGTTCCATCGCGATGGATTAGGCCCGGTTCGGAGACATTTGAAAAAGTTTGGCAAGCGTCCTACATACGTGACGTTCGACATTGACGTGGTCGATCCGGCGTTTGCGCCCGGCACAGGTACGCCACAGATTGGCGGCCTGAGCAGCGCGCAAGCATTGGAGTTGGTGCGCAGCTTGCGAGGCCTGAACCTGGTGGGCTCCGATCTGGTCGAGGTCTCTCCGCCCTACGATAGCCAGGAGATCACGTCACTGCTGGCGGCCAACCTGCTGTTTGAGATGCTTTGCCTCTTTTGAGGTCACCCCGAGATCGCCCAGACCGCAGAGAACAACAACCATGACTCAACTCGCCCGCACGCTTCGCGTCACCGACTACTTCACCCTGGGATGGGGCACAATGGTTGGAGTGGGGTGGCTGGTCGTAATGGATGACTGGCTCTCCCGGGGCGGGCCGTTGGGAGCTGTTCTTGGCTTCGCCATCGGCGGAGCCTTGCTGCTGCCCATCGGCTATGTGTATGGCCAGTTGGTAATGGCCATACCCGACGCGGCGGGCGAGATTGCCTATACCGCGAAAGTCTTTCCGCAGTTCGTCAGCTTCGCGACTGGCTGGATGATGGTTCTTGCTTATTTCATCGTTTGTCCCTGGGAAGCGGTGGCCGTGGGGAGAATTGCCAGCTACATCTTTCCGGTGCTGGACTCGCTTGAAATCTATCGAGTGGCGGGAAAGCCCGTGTACCTGCCGCATCTGATTATCGGGCTCGGGCTCACGGCGCTACTGACTGTGCTGAACTATCGTGGGATCCGGTTAAGTGCCACTTTTCAGAACTGGAGTGCCTTTGCGACATTGGTGCTGTTTGCGGTCTTTGTGTCCTTCGGAGCGGGACATGGCTCGGCGCGGAATTTCTCCCCCCTATTCGGCGGGAACGGCGTCTTGGTTTCGATATTTCTGGTGATGCAGATCGTGCCCTATTTCATGACAGGCTTTGAATCCGTCGCCAAGGCGGCGGAGGAGGCCAGTCCGGGGTTTCGCGCCCGCGGGTTCTTCAAGGCGATCATCATGGCGATTGTTGTGGGCATCCTCTTCTACACGGTCGTGATTGCCGCAGTAGCCTACGCCGCCCCCTGGGAGACGCTCACGTCAGAGAAGTTCATGACCGCAGTTGCCTTCGAGCATGCAGTCGGGTCGCGGTGGATTGTGAACCTAATTCTCGCGGCGGCGCTTCTATCGCTATTTAAGGTATTCAACGGGAATTTTGTGGCAGCCAGCCGGCTTGTCTTCGCGCTTGGACGGCGTGGGCTGGTAGACAGCCGGCTTGCCACCGTCCATCCGGTAAATCACACGCCTTCGACGGCTGTGATCTGGGTTGGACTGGCGACCGCGGCGTCGATGTTTCTTGGACAAGCTATCCTGGTGCCGGTCTCAGAAGTGGGCTCGGTCGCCTCGGCGGTCGGGTGGACAGCAGCCTGCTCGGCACACTACGCCATGCGGCCGGCTCGCCATCAGCGCATGGTGGCAGCCCTGGGAGTATTTTTGGGGCTCATGATGATCCTGATGAAGATCATTCCCGCCATACCCGGGCATTTCAGCGGATATGAGTGGTTAGCCTTGGCAATTTGGAGCGCGGTAGGCTTGGGTTTGAACTGGCGGGGAAAAGCAGTCTCTCTGCAGAAAGTGGCTTAATACAGATAAGGAGTGAAGTTGGAAACAAACATGACTGGCAAAAAACTGGCAATGATTCTTCTGTTCACACTTGCCTCCGTGCTGGCAGACTCGGCGCAGTCATTCGACATCGTCATTATTAACGGGCACATCGTGGACGGCACCGGGTCGCCCTGGTACTCGGGAGACATCGGGATTCGGGGGGGCCGGATCGCGGCCATCGGCAATCTCAGCCAGGCTCCGCGAAAGCGCATGATCGACGCCAAGGGCGAAGTGGTGGCGCCCGGTTTCATTGACATGCTTGGCCAGTCCGAACTCACCATCCTGGTAGATCCCCGGCTGCCGTCGAAAATATTTCAGGGAATCACGACTGAAATCACCGGCGAAGGCGGATCGGCAGCGCCCCTCAACGATGCGATTATTAATGCGGATCGCGCCGGCTACGAGCACCTCCACATCAATCCGGACTGGCAGACCCTGGGGGACTATTTCGCTCGCCTCGAAAAGCGCGGGATGGGCATCAACCTCGCCAGCTACGTGGGTGCAACCCAAGTCCGCCGCATGGTGCTGGGAGATGATGACAGGCAACCCACACCGGAACAGCTCGAACAAATGAAATCATTGGTGAGAGATGCCATGCGAGATGGCGCGGTGGGAGTCTCGACCTCGCTAGAGTACGCCCCTGCTCCGTACGCCAAGACCGACGAGCTGATTGCGTTGGCTGCCCAGGCCTCAAAATTCGGAGGCATTTATGCCACCCATATTCGCAACGAAAGTAATTCCGTTCTCTCGGCGATTGATGAGGCGCTGCGCATCGGCCGCGAGGCCCACGTCCCGGTTGAGATATGGCACATCAAGGTGGCCGGGAAGAAGAATTGGGGACGCATGCCGGAAGTCGTTGCCAAAATCAATCAGGCCAGGGCCCAGGGCATCGACGTCACCGCAGATACTTACGCTTATACCGCATGGTTCAACAGCTTCTCAGCTTTTATCCCGCCATGGGCCCACGACGGCGGTGATGCCAAGCTGATTGAACGTTTGCAAGATCCCGCTACCCGCGAGCGCATCCGCAAAGACATGCTTACACCCTCGGAGGAATGGGACAATGAATGGCAGGAGGTCCCCGGGCCCGAGGCAGTGATGATTTGCGTGGTGCAAAACTCCAAGCTATTGCCGTTGCAAGGCAAGACGCTGGCCGAGGTGGCGAAATTATGGGGTAAAGATCCCATGGAGACGCTGTTTGATCTGCTGATTGAAGACAAGGCGTTTACCAGCGTTGCGGTATTTGGCATGTCGGAAGCAGATGTTGCCCTGGTGCTCGAGCAGCCGTGGGTCTCGGTTGACAACGACTCTTCAGGCACCTCGCCGGAAGGAATTTTGGGGCAGGAGCATCCCCATCCCCGCGCGTATGGAACTTTTCCTCGCATCTTGCGCAAGTATGTCCGGGAAGAGAAGAAGCTGACGCTGGAAGATGCTATACGAAAATTCTCAGCGTTGCCGGCCCAGCGCATGCGCCTGACGGACCGCGGCGTGCTTAGGACGGGAATGTGGGCGGATGTCGTGATTTTCGATCCGGCGACGATCCATGATGTGGCGGACTTCGAGCACCCCAATCAGCTGTCGCAGGGCACGGACTATGTGCTGGTGAACGGAGTGCCGGTGATCGAACAAGGAAAGATGACGGGAGCCTTGCCGGGACGAGTCCTGCGCGGGCCAGGCTATGTCCATTAGATTAGATTTGATTAGATTGCTGGGTTGCCTTCTCGGTTGGACACGGAAGATCCTTCGCGAGCCAGGCTCGCTCAGGATGACGACATAACCGCCATCATGTAGTCATCCTGAAGAGGCGCTAGCTGAGGAAGGATCTGGTACAACCGAAATCACTTCTGCGTAACCGTCAGCTTATGCTGGCCGACTTTGGCGGCGTCAATCTTGTCTGGCAGGGCGAATTCGGAGTTCATCCCAATTGCCGGGTATTTCGGTTTCAGGTACTTATCTAGGAATAGCTGCAGAACGAAGTGAGGAATCTCAACGCCGTCCAATGCGACGGACTGTACTTCCACGTAGCCTTTGTGGCCCATAGCGCGGGCCCGTGCCCGCACATCCACGTTGTGAACCCCGCTGAACACAGATAACAGCGGATTGGAACTATGTTGTCCCGCTTTGATCTGATCAAAGTCCACGCGGGCAGTTGAGCTGATCAGGTCAGGCTGAGCCTCAAAGCGAACCGATTGCACGCCAGTGGGCAGCTTCACCCGGCCGTCAGCGAGATAAGCGTTCACCTCCGGTTCGGTCAATTCGGTCGGTGTAGTGTCCGGTTTCGCGGCTGCCGCGTTTTGTTCAATGTGTTGAAGCTTGCGTGCCATGCTGTCGGCGGCGGCAGAGGTATCGGATGCGTCCAGGGGCCCGATCAACGCGGAGAGAAAAAAGCTGGATAGCAGGAGCGCGACACGACTGTTCATGGTTTCAGCGCGGCCCGCGTCTCCTGGGTCCTGGCGGATAGAATGCGGGGCGCAGCGAGAGTACCAGTCACATTGAATCCCTGCGCACCGGGGCGAGCGAGTACCACGTCCAGCTTTTGGCCTAGAGAAGCGTTGCCGCTAACCTGATAGATGCCGCTGGGAGTCTCTAATTTGCCTTGCTCGATTTGGAATAAGCCGTTGCGCAGCCGCAAACCCCCGCTGAAGCGCCGGACGTGTAGCGGCGGGTTGCCCGCTGTGAGCATGATATGGGGGAACTGGCCCTTGCGCGCATCGAACTCCAGAGTGCCTGTGGCTGACTCGAGTAGTTCGCTGGCGTTCGAGCCTGAGCTCGCAAATTTGTAGGTTGCGCTGGCGCGACCGGTGATCCAGCCGTCATGCATGGCCTCGGCGACTTGCTCCAGAGACACTCGTTCGAAAGCGCCAGCCCCGGAAAAGCTGGGAGGACGGGCGCGGAGATTCAATTGCCAATCGCCCCGATGTTTTCCGCCCAGCAAGTCTGCCTGCAAACCGGAGAGCCGTAGTTTCCCGTCCTGAAGCTCGACAGTGCCTGAAACGTGATTGGCTGTGACGCCCGCCATCACCATGCGGTCGGCGGCAAGCTTTCCGCGAGCATTCAGCATGCTCAGCAGAGACGGACCCTCCTGGGCGGCGGGAAGAAAACGGTACCAGGGACGTTTGCGAGCACTCCGGCTGAACCAATCCCAGAGTTGATCGGCAACAACATTGTCAGTCCGGAGGTCGAATATTACCGGACAGGTGGTTAAAGAAGCGCATTGACGGGGGAAGGAAAGAGATCCGCTCCAGTGGCTCTCCGCTGCCGATGCGGCCAGGTTCTGGACTTGCACTCCTGAGTCGGAGAGCAACAGGCTGGCCGAATCGACCTCGATGGGTCCATTGAGGCCGCTGAGTTCGGCGCGCACAGAATGGAGTAAGGCTGTGCCTGTGATTTGGGGCGCTGCGAACCCACTCCAGGCGCCAGCAATCTGCAAATCCAGTTTCGCCAAGCCTTCCGCCGTCGAGGGAACAGCTCTCAATCCGAGAGTTTGCGCAACCTGCAACAGGCGCTGCACTTGTGCGTCACCCTGGACGAAAATGTTGTACCCGGATCTGGCGATCCAGCCGTGGACGGTCGCGGGAGATGACTTACCCAACGCTATCGCAAAAGGCCCAAGGTCGAGATGTGACCCCCGGGGGCTCAGCATGGCGGCTTTATTGACCTTGCTGCCGTCTACCGGCGCAGGCTGGGAAGCAAGCGAAAAAGGAATTCTGCCGAGGACCAGTTCAGTCCTGGCGGCTGGCGATCGCAGGCGGAGATCTCTGGTTTCCCCGCCGCCTTTCCATTCAAGGGCAGGTTGTCCATGCGCCAGCTGGGTGCGAAATAACAGATCAGCGAATACAGTTCCTCTGGCCGCCAGATCCTCCGGTAAATCCTTCTTGGCGCGTCGCGCCAAGACGACCAGTAACTGAACGGGCAAGTCTTGTGCCACCAGGTTCAGATCGTAACGGCGCGGGCCGGTAGGAGCCGCAATGCGGCCGGAAAGCGTTAGCACACCGGTTCTTGCCGGTGAGCGGCAGACGATTTGCGAGAGGATATGGTCCAGGGAACTGTAATGTGCCGTACAACGGGCTGCGAGTTGTAGAGGCTCGCTGGAAACAATATCGTAGCGGCGGAAATCCTGGACCGAGCCCTGCCCGCTCACATCCAGGTCGGCGGGCATACCGGAAAACGTCGTGGCAAGCGTCAATCCGCCCCGCCAGCCCTTGTCCACTCCATAGAGCAGCTTGGTGAACTGGCCGAGTTGAGCACGACTCCATTCCAGGGTGAATTTCAGCGGAGTCTTGCGCAGGCTATCCGAACGCTGCCAGGTGCCGCTCACGCGCAGCGTGCCGGTATCCGTAAGGTTGAAATCGGTGCGCACCGGCTGGGCCATGAGGCGCATTCCCCATTCATTCTCAGAGGCAAGCCAGAGCGCAAAATCAGCGTCCGTCAGCGCGTAGGCTTTTTTCTCCTGGCCGACCTTGAAATTGATGCGGCCCGTCTCGGCCTCAATATAAGGGAAAACAGGACGGGCCTCGGGCTTGGTATGGCTGGTCGGCGCAGCCGGCGTATGGGCCGCCCGTTCGAGCAGGGATTCAATATTCCAATGTCCATCATCGCGACGCACGAGATTGAAGCTTGGTTCTTTCAAGCTAAGGCGCCCGATTTCGAGACGCCCACGTAAGAGAGAACGCAAGCGCAGAGCCGCAGTCACTTCTTGGGCGCGCAGCATGGGTTCAGCGCTGAAACTTGGGTCGTCGTGAACTACGAAGTTGACCAGGTCAAAGCCGGGTTGGGGCAGGATCCGAACCTTCACCCAGTCCACCTCTACTTTGCGAGCCAGCGCCATGCCCACGGAGTTAACAATCCGCTTCCGAAGGCCATTCGCCCCAGGACGGTAGATGAACAACGCCAGGAGGATTGCCACGAAGAAGAGCAGCAGCCGGCGCTTCGATCTGGAAACTTTCACTGCACTACCCTGAGGGTCCGCCGCCAACGAGTTTCGTCGAAAAAGTGAAGAACCACATGGGCGAGAAAGCCAAGACGCTCGCTGGCCGCGGTGTGCTTGTACTGGTCAGGCGGCGTCTCGAACGACCAGTAGATGAACAGGGGACGGCCAATTACATTTTCGCTCGGAATGAAGCCCCAGAACCGACTGTCAAAGCTGACATCGCGGTTGTCACCCATGGCAAAGTAACTGTCCGGTGGCACCACGATGTCGTCTCCCTGAACATATTGATGCATCGCCACTTGCCACTCCGGGGTGGGCGAGGCATTGGAATACTCGGGAGGAACCGCCGGGAAATTATCGCGATACGGATTGTAGTCGCCCACTTTATGTCGGACGTAAGGTTCATCAAGCTTTTGGCCGTTGCGGTAGACGATTCCATCGCGCAAGTGAATGCGATCTCCGGGAATACCAATGATCCGCTTGACGACATAGAGCCCAGCTTCCGCCGGCGAAAGAAACACAACGATGTCTCCGCGCCGCACGTTGCGATACGGAATCACTGGGCCGGACCACCCGGTTTTCGGCGAAAACTGGATGCGATTCACAAACACGTGGTCGCCAATCAGCAGGGTGTCCTCCATGGAAGGGGACGGAATCTCAAAAGCCTGCACGATGAAGGTAATGATGAACAAGCCCGTGACCAGCACGGAAGCAAGCGAGGCCAGGAATTCGACAGTCGTTTCGCGTTGTTTTTCCGGTTTCTGCGTTTCTTTCTTGGCCACTTGCGTTCTTTCCACAGAATTTGAAATCAATGGACCAGCCGAAAGGTGCGGTCCCAGCGCGTCATCTGAAACAGGTGGGTCACAATGTAGGCGAAACGAAAGAGTTTAGCACTCGGCGAGGTCATCCCAAGGTACATATTGTCCGGAGCGCGGATGGACCAATAAATCAGCAGCGGGCTTCCGATGATGTTCTCCCGTGGCACAAATCCCCAATAGCGGCTGTCCAGGCTTTCGTCGCGATTATCGCCCATGACGAAATACTTGCCGTCCGGAACCACCAGTTCGCCGTGCTGTACGGTCTGCTTCAGTTGTTTGAACCAGAGCGGTTCCTCGCCGGGCGCGATGTAGTCTACCTGGGGGAAATCATCGCGGTAGATGTCGTGGATCGGCGAACTGTAGCGCACATAGGGTTCCTTCAGCGGCAGCCCATTCACCCACACCTGGCGCTTCACCAGGCGGACGTGATCCCCGGGCACTCCTACCACGCGTTTCACAAAATGCTGCCCGGGGTTAACGGGATAGTGAAAAACGACCACGTCGCCGCGCCGGATTTGCTGGTAAGGCATCACCCAATTGCCAACGCTTCCACCGTAGCGGAGCTTGTTCACCAGCAAGTAGTCGCCGATCAACAGCGTGTTTTCCATCGACTCGGAAGGAATTTGGAAGGCCTGCACGGCAAAGGTGATGACGAACACGGCAATCACCACGGTTGCCAGAAGGGATTGCGCGGACGCAAGCCAGCCCGCTGCCGGCTCTTCCGTCTTATGTGGAACGAGGGTCGCCGGTGGAGCAAGATCCTTGCTTTCGACAATGGGCTCAGTTTCCGGCACGGGACTTCTCTTTAGATGCCACTTTGGGTTGCTCAGCTTCCGTCGACAGGTGTTCCAGGACCTGGCGGGCAGCGTCCTGTTCGGCTCTTTTCTTGGTGGAGCCAGTGGCCCGCCCTACGACTTCGGTTTTGCTTTGGGAGCCCGGGGGACGAAGGCGAACTTCCACCGTAAATGTTTTGTTGTGTTCCGGACCCTCCGCTTTCACCAGAATGTAGGAAGGCTGCGGGCATCCCTTGGCCTGCAGGGCTTCCTGCAAGGCCGATTTGAAATCGGTGATGGGCAGCGCTGCGCTACCTTCCAGGTCCATGCGCTCGAGTTCTGGGGTAACGATCCAGCGCAGAATGAACTGGCGAGTCAGCTCCAGGCCAGCGTCCAGGTAAATAGCCGCCAGGATTGCCTCCAGGGCATCCACCAGCAGCGCGGTCTTGCTGCGGCCGCCGCTTTTTTCCTCGCCTCTTCCCAAGCGCAGATAATGTCCGAGCTCCAATTCCTGGGCGACGCGGATCAAGTGCCGTTCGCTGACCAGATGAGCTCGTAATTTAGAGAGCTCTCCTTCCCGAAATCCCGGAAAACGCTGAAACAGCTCCTGGCTAGTGACCAGACCGAGGACCGCATCCCCGAGAAATTCCAGCTGCTCGTTGTCCCCCCTGCGAGCGGCCAAATCCGGGTGTGTGGTTTGGATCTCGCGGGCTTGGGAACTGTGGGTTAGCGCCTGTTGGATCAGTTCAGGATGCCGAAAGCGGTAGCCGAGGGTCTCCTCCAGAGCGGTGATATCTCGTGACCTCATGTTAGGCGGCGCATTTTTCCTTGCATCCTCACTCAGTGCGGAACGGTCGTGCTCTGAGGTGGGTTTGCGGTTCCTGTGGACGGGGCCGGAGGCTTACCACCGGTCAATTGCACCAGCCGATCCCGCTCGCGGATAGCCAGCGTGTGCGCTCCACTACCATCCGGTGTGAGTTCTACCGCCTTATTGGCGTAGTTCAGGGCCTCGGGATACTTGTTCTGCCGATCCAGAGCCAGAGATAGTCGCAGGACAGTAACGGGATCTGGTTGCTGCGGGTAAGCATCAATCGACTTGCGAAAGTCGGTCTCCGCTGCCATGAAGTTGTTCTTGTTGAACTCCAGCGTCCCCAGAATCGAGTAAATACTGGATCGCAGCAAGTTCTTGTAAGCATCGGCCTTGTCCGGGGGGGTTCCCGCGGGAAATACGATGTCAGTGTCGATCGTCTGCAAGGCGCGCTCAGCCGACTTCCTGGCTTCGTCCAGGCGCTGGTCTTTATCGAGATCGGTGTCGCGCGTGCGCTCGGTCAGCACCTCAGCCTGATCCACCAGAGCTTCCGGGTCATCAGGATCGATCGCCAGAGCCTTGCGAGCCATATCCAGCATCTTGTCAGAGTTGTTTGCGTTCTGATATCCGCGCATTGCGGTCTTGTACAGGATGACTCTCAACTCGCTGTCGGGGAACTTGGCGGCGAAATCATCAGCCGCCTTTTCGACTGCGGCGGGATCGGTATTCGCGCTGGCGACCTTGAAGGCGTCGAACTCGGGTTGGGTCTTGGCCTGTGGCGGGCGCTTGGGCGGTGCTTCCTGAGCGGGCGCGTTTGGTTTTGCCGCCGTGCTTTGCTGTCCGGCGGGCGGATTCTGCGATTGGGTCGCGCGGGCTTGCGCAAACATGAAAGACGCGACCGCCAGAATCACGCCTACGATGGCTACTCGCTTCATGAGTTCTCCTTTTAAGTGCGACCCGTGGTCGCAAGCAAATTTGCTGCGCCGCCTACTTGTCGGGCGACTCCGGTTGCGGAGCTACGGGCGGCTCGTACGCGTGCTCAAGACCCTTTTCGGCCGCGGCTTTGGCTTCCGGCAAAGAATTGCTCGCCGCCAGGGCGGCCCGATAATGCTCCACAGCAGCGTCACGTTCTTCCTGCAAATCAAAAATTCTTCCCAGGTAAATGTGCGACCACGCCACTACCTTGGGCTCCTTGGCGACGTCCAGAGCGCGCTGAAAGTATTCGCGAGCGCCGGGCAAATCACGATTCATGGTGGCCGCTTGCGCCAGAATGAATAGAGCCCGGCCCGGGTCCTCGCGTTGCTCGTCGAGCGCTTCCTGCGCCAACTTCTGTGCACTCGCCGGGTCATGGGCCGAAAGCCGTTTTTCGGCGGTCAGCAACAACTGGTCAGGGCCGTGTCGCGGTATGTACAAAACCTCCGGAGAGGCCTGACCCGCGAACTCGATGTTGCCCGCCCGCTTGCTTTCCCCGCGCACATCGATCGCGTTCAGCATGTCGCCGTACGCATCGCGAAACCCCGTGGGCCCCTTTTCGAATTTCGCCAGTGCGTCGTAAAAATAGCGAGTCAGAATGTACCCCTGCTCCATCGATTTCTCAACCACTTCCGCGCGCCGCTCCTCAAAGCTCTTGCTCGATCCCAGCGTCCGTGCTTCGGCGGCACGAATCAGAGACTCCGTTACCAGCAGGGAAATGTCCTGCTTGAAGCTCTCGTCCATGGGCGCCAGCCTGACGGCATCGAGCAACGGTTCGAGCCGTTTCATGGCTTCGGGACGCTTCATCGCCAGCGGATCAAGCACATAATGCAGATACGTATGTCGGATCTGCTCCATCTTCAGTGAAGAGCCGATAGGAGAAATGACCACGAAATAATCCGTGCCATAGACGCGTGCATTGGTCTGGCTGGGCGCCCCCATCGCTTCCAGGTACACCATGAATTGTCGTCCAAGATAGCCGGAACTCGGCAGCTTTAAGTAAATGTCAGTATCGAACATCATCTTGGAAAGCGGCTCGTGGTAGCGCGCGATCAGCGCTTCATACTGATTCCGGTGACGGAGCCAGATCTGATGCAGGTTGGTCTTCTCGTAAAACGTCTTCAACAGAGGAGCGATACCGAGGACGCGGACCGCATCAGGTGGAAGTTCGGCCTGCTTAGCCTTCGGATTAAAGTTGGGCGGACCCTCTAGCACCAGCGCGAGCGAAATGTATTGGGACAATTCACGCGAGGCGTCCGGCTGCGAGTGATCCTGATCGAAGCGGCACAATTCCCTGGTAGCGGTCGCAGCCTCGGCCGAACTCGAGATAGCCCTGGCCACCTCGGAGCGCACCTGGCTGCGAATGGCTTCAGAAGCACCAAGTTCCTGGTCGTAGCCACAGGTGTTGATGGCGGACAGGACTGTGAACAACGTTTCGCTGGTGTCGAGCGTGGCTCTGGGCGAATCTTCCGCCAGGCACACTGAGCCCGCCAGCGCGAGCAAAGCCGCGTAAACCGCGCCTCGAAGCCAGAAACCCAGGGGAAACCTCCTGAAGGCTGGATGGGATGGGAGCTACGATCTAAGTTTAAGAGGTTCGGGAAAGTGGGTCAAACGGAAGAAAGCTTCCAGCTCTCAGCTTTCCGTTGAACTTCGGACTTTAGAGGCTGCTGAAATTCCGCGGAATTCCCAAACACCAGGGACACGCCGATAAGAGCTAAAAGCTTCCTAGCCTTTGACACTGATCTTAGAGAACGACAGCACTGCCCGCCCGGTGGTGTTCCGTCCCAGCGACATGGCCGGACGAAACTTCATCAGGATCAGCATGTTCTTAACCTGGGGCAGCATGTCCTCCGACTCTTTTGGGTCGGAGAGGATGCGGTAGTCCTGCACCCGGCCATCGGAGCCGACCACGGCCTCAATTACCAATGAATCCGAGTGCACCGACCCGGCTGTCATTGCAAAGGCAGAGGACTGCAGTTCGGGGGGCAACATTTCCGGATCGCTGTAAAGCATCAGGGGTACGTCTTTGCTGTTGGCGAGCGCCTGATCCGGTACCGCCAGGAATCCCATCAGCACCCCGAAAATCACGATAGCAGCAACCAGGCCTGCCGTGACTGGAACCATGAAGGCGTTGATCGCGTTCTCAATCCGGATGCGGAGGCCTTCAAAGCGGGGCCGCCGGGCTTGAGCCGCCTCTTGAGAAATTAAGACCCGCAGCTTTAGCGCAAGATCCGCGGGTGCGCGTTTGCGCCCCAGGCTGGTCAGCATCTGCTGCGATTGCAACAAAAGGTGGTATTCGCGACGGCATGGCGGACAAACTTCGAGGTGCTGACCGAGAGCATGCATCTCGGCCCCCGTGACCACGCCATCCAGGTACGGCGAGAACAGCGACTTGGCATCAGCACAGGTCATGATGTCACCTCGATTTCCCGGCTCCTCATGGCAAGATTTCCTCGCGTTTTCTTTGGGGCTTCTTCCGGAGCGCGCAGACCCAGTTCCGAGCCGCACTCTCGTATGTAGGGCAGCAAGCGCTGTTTCAGTGCCTGGCGACCCCGTGTCAACCGTGATTTCACGGTACCCAAAGAAGCGTTCGTGATTTCTGCAATCTCCTCATACGACATTTCTTCCAGATCGCGCAGGATCAACGTAGTCCGGTACGGTTCTGGAACCCTGTGCAGCTCCTGCTCGACGCGGTCCCGCACTTCTTTGTGAGCAACGTTGTCGAAAGGCGAGTCCCTATCATCTACGAGAGTCTCGCTCGTCGCTAATTGGCTGCCATCCGTCTCCAGTGGTTCCATCGGCAGCTCGTGAACCTTGTGGCGAAACCACCAGCGCCGGCGATTGCAAGCCTCGTGCAATGCGATGCGGTAAATCCAGGTTTTCAGGCTGGACTCACCATGGAAGTGCTTCATCCCCCGGAAGACTTTCAAAAATACTTCTTGGGTGGTGTCCGCCGCATCCGCCGTGTCGGCGAGGATGCGGTACACCAAGCTGTAGACCGGCTGATGAAATTCGCCGATCAACCAGTTATAGGCATCTTCCGAGCCGGCCTTTAACTCCGCCACGACGGCGGCCTCATGGGCCCGAACGCCAATTGCGCTTGCGAGATCTCCCAAAGCGGTTGCTCCCGCCATGAGCTTCATGGCGTCACCCCTATTATAGGATTTTCACTGCGCGAAAACTGTCTCGAATGTTGCGGCGCGCCCTTGTGGCTGACAAAATATGTCATCGCGACCGGCTACTTAAATAGACTCCGCTCGCGCAACCTATGTTCCCGGAAGAAGTAACGTCTAATCAGCAACTTAGAACCAAGTTTCAGGGGTCAGCAGGGCTGGCCCCACTCTATAAGTCCCCTCTGACACGATCCCAAATGAGGCCTGCGAGGGGTGGGGGCACTTCGGGGTGATTTTACCGAAGACCGGAAGGAAGGGTCGGCCCCTATTTACTTTCCAACTCCTCGGATCGTGGGAAGTAACGGGACACTGCCGATCTCAGAAGTCAAGTCGACTTGGGTTACGCAATAGAATGGAACTTGACTGAAGATTGAGACAGCCTGTGAAACAGAGGCCTGACCCGTGGGAATTGACACAGAAAAAAGGTGAATGCGCAACGTCTCGCCTGCGTGCCGGTGGCGCTTGCCTGTGGGGACCAACTCCAGCATGTCTATCGCCCAGAAGGCTCTGCGATACGCTCGGGTGTGCTTTTACTCACCGGAAAAATCTATTCTATGTGGTCTGGCTCAACCGATAGGGTGCGCCGGATTCTCCATCGGCGGTCTCGCACAAAGCAAATCCATGCTATCGGTGGACAGGTGGGGTACCGTCAAGGTCGAACTCAACCCGAACCTGATGAGACAGGCCCTCACAAGCAGCCTTCTTACCAGCTGCTATGATTCGACGATACCTGCGTCTCGGTCATCGAAACGCTGAACTGACCCTGGCGCGCATCTGTTGCTGTTGAAACAACGCTATCACTCACAACGGCTTAATGAGCGAAATCGCCCGTGGGTATTGAAAAAGGAACAAAAGCGGCAGTTTTCGTTGGTGCGGATGTAACGGTTCTTCCCGAATCACGCCTCGCATCGAAATTTGTCTACGGCAGCACAATCTTTGCCAGCGCTTTCCTCTTGTTTCAGGTAGAGCCCATCATCGCCAAGATCATCCTTCCGTGGATGGGCGGCGCTGCGGCGGTTTGGTCAGTCTGCCTCCTGTTTTTTCAGGCCGTCCTGTTGCTCGGCTATCTCTACGCTCATTGGCTTTCCCGTAAGTTTCAGCCGCAGGTGCAGCATCGAATTCACATCGCTCTTCTCGCCGTAAGCTTGCTCACATTGCCCATCTCGCCGAGAGAATCCTGGAAGCCCACGGGAGCCGAGGACCCGGCATTGCGCATTCTCGTGCTTCTGACCATGACCATGGGCCTGCCCTACTTTCTGCTGTCTTCGACCAGTCCTCTGCTGCAAGCTTGGTACGCGCGGACACGCCCGGGCGTCTCTCCTTATCGCTTCTACGCCCTCTCCAACTCCGGATCTCTGTTGGGTCTGCTGAGTTATCCGTTGCTGGTCGAGCCGACGATTTCGCGCGTTCACCAGGCCGTCGGTTGGTCCATTGCGTACAGCGGTGTGGCGGTTCTGTGCGCGCTCATCGCGCTCCGTGCGCGCGGCGAATCGGTTAGCGACTTTTCCCAGGAACAGATTTCTCGTCCGGATTGGAAAATGCGGTTGTTATGGGCGGCGCTGGCGGCTTGCGGATCGGCATTGTTACTCGGAGTAACGAATCACATCTCGCAGAATATTGCCGCGGTCCCATTCCTTTGGGTGATTCCGCTGAGCTTGTATCTGCTCAGCTTCATCCTGTGCTTTGAAGGTCGGGCGTGGTATCGGCGAGGCCTGTGGCTCAGGCTGCTGGGCTTGGCCTTGGGAGCCATGGCCTATGCCCTGGCTCCCGGCTACGCCAGCGTTCCCCTCTACGTTTTGCTGCCTCTTTATGGCATCGGTTTATTCGTCTGCTGCATGGTTTGCCACGGCGAACTGGTGCGTCTGAAGCCCCATCCCGTCCACCTGACCTCTTTCTACTTCATGGTGGCCTTGGGAGGGGCGATAGGGGCATGGTTTGTTGCTCTTCTGGCGCCGCGGCTGTTCTCAGGCTGGTATGAACTGCCGACCTCGATGGCTGCTTGCGCGGTGCTCGTCGTGATTGTGCTCCACCGCGATCCCGGCAGCATTTTTTATCGCGCGCGACGGAAGCCGGCCTGGCTCGGGCTGGTTGCTTTGACCACGGCGCTGATAGCGAACCTTGCGATGACTGCGCGAGCACAGCGAGCCCACACTCACCTGATGGTGCGCAATTTTTATGGAGTATTGCGAGTGGCCGATCTGATTGCGCCGGGCATCGTGATGATGAAGGGACAGTACGGGCCATCGGCGGATGAGGACCTCCATTACCGCGAATTGCTGAACGGCACGATCGATCATGGAATGCAATTTCTGGCGCCGACAAGACGCCATGAGCCAACGTCGTATTACAGTCCGGAGTCAGGTATCGGGGTGGCCTTGAAGGCCGTTGGAAAAGAAGGTCCGCTGCGCGTCGGCATAATTGGTCTGGGTGCAGGCACGCTCGCCGCGTACGGCCGCGGCGGCGATAGCTATGTCTTTTACGAAATCAATCCACTGGTGCTGCAGATTGCCAATAGGGAGTTCAGCTTTCTGCGGGATTCGGCTGCCCAAATCAAAGTCGTTCTCGGCGATGCACGCCGGTCACTGGAAACAGAACAACCTGAGAAGTTTGATGTGCTCGCGGTGGATGCTTTCTCGGGTGATTCCATCCCTGTCCATCTTCTGACTCGCGAAGCCTTTGCCCTGTACTTCCGGCATCTCAAGCCAAATGGCATCCTGGCGGTCCATATCTCCAACAAGTATCTGAACCTGGAGCCGGTGGTTTACGCCGCAGCCGAAAGGTTGAACAAGAAAGCGTATCGGTTCGACAACCCTCCCGACGCACATCGCGGAATTCATCATGCGACCTGGGTTTTGGTGGCAAGCCCGCAGGTGTTTGCCGTCCAGGAGCAGATAACCAGCGCCGGCACTGCTGTCAGTGGCCCTGAGCAGCTGTGGATGGATGATTACAGCAGCCTGCTCAGAGTGCTGAAATAGGCTAGCGCGCTACTGAAGTGTTTGCGGATTCTGTGGCGGCTGCGGAGGTGGCTGATTGGCTGGCTGCTTCGCCTTGGGCGCGGCCTTTTTCTTGACGGGCTTCTTTGGAGGAGGTTGCGTGTCGTCCACAACGATCTTCTTGGGAGGCACCGCAGCCTGGGCAGCCTTCAGTTGGGCACGCAGTTGCGATAACTCCGCTTCTTTGGTAACCGCCAGTTTCTCCGTGCGCTCGGCCAAGTCGCGCCGCGCTTTTTCGAACGTGTCCATGTCGGCTGCCAGGCTCTTGTACTCGTCCCTGGAGCCGAAAGCCCCGCTTAACTCCACTACAGATCCAAACACGTCATACAGCGCATCGAGGTTGCGGTAAAGCTTGAACGTGGCAAAGAGATCTTCCGGCGAATTCCGCAACTGAGTGATAACTTCCGGCAGCGCCGTCTTCAAATTGCGCGACAGCGCTTCGATATTCGACTGCGCCTGCCGCTTGCTGTTGGAGTCGGTTTTCCACTTGTCAATGCGCAAGCGCGCCAGGTCGACCTGCGCCGACTGGGCGGTCTGCTCGACTTGATTGAGAATGTCGTTCAGCCGGGTGACTGAAGCGTAGGAGACAGGCTGCTGATCCGGAGATTGTTGCAAAGGCGCCGTTTGAGCAACTGCGAGAATCGAAGATGTCAGCAAAAGAAGGAGGGATACGTCGCTTATCAGGGAGGTCTTCATTTTTGGCATGCTGTGATGCACTTTTTAGCGTTTCAGAATACTAATTTTCCCCAGATTCGTAAAATCGACTTACGATGGTTTGACTATCGGTAGCCCGTAGGGGAAAATTAATTTACGGCGCTTTGCGCCGCCCTTGCCGAGTGGGCCTGTGGCGCAGTTGGGAGCGCGCTTCCATGGCATGGAAGTCCCGAACAGGCCGGTCAATGATTCCAAAAAGCTTAATTTTTGGCCGCTATTTAGCACGAATTTGGCACGGTCGAGCGCTGCTCGGCGGGGTGCAGCCCATTCCTTCTCCAAGTGGCACTATTTTAAGGCGAATCCGGCACTTGTTTTTGGTGCGGGTCGTTCCTTATGTCGCGCTGAATTTCAGCGCGCAAATTGAATTGTGTTTCGCGCACGGATTTTGATCTTGGTTAGTGTTGGCGCATTCCCATTCGCGCCGAAGCACC